>ERZ1026874.266-NODE-266-length-35125-cov-20.580525_pt1 | contig 35125 bp, 43 predicted proteins | sample MGYA00380167_ERZ1026874 | MGnify/ENA primary metagenome ERZ1026874 (study PRJEB33269, sample SAMEA4719803) | human gut metagenome | biome: human-associated habitat; feature: organic feature; material: feces | place: Cameroon | collected 2013-10 ...
CAAGCGTCCTCAAAAGTTTTTATTTCGTGAAAGTCGAATTGTTTATTTTCCATTGTTATTGATGTTTTTATATTTGTTACACTTCAACTGAAAGCCTTTTAAGATGAGGCATTGCCTTGCAACTTGCCTTACTAAGCGGTTGTTCTCGTCTATGAGCTGATTCAAACGCTGCTCTAGTTTTACTTTTTCTTTCACCATCTCGTCCAATTTTTGGATGAGTTCATCATCTTTCTCCACCTTTCGCTTCAACCATATTTTACTGTTGTAATCACTCTCAAGGTGAATAAACTCCCATCCATACTTTCCCTCTGCATTTAGTCTAGGCATAGGGTCTTCGTTATTGAGAATGAGAATGGCTTTATATTCAAACTTGTTCATTGCTATTTGTTTTTAGTTGTTGTAGTTAATTCTGCATCAAGTTCTTTTATCAATTCTTCATAACTCTTGTTCGTGCCAATTAGACGTTCAGTTATCTTAGATAGAGGAAGAACATAATCATAGGTTGCATTAAAGCGTGTAGCGTAAAAGACTGGTTTGTCATTATCTATTTCTCCATTGCAAACCCTAATTATCCAAAAGTCATCTACACTATATCTCACCAAGCACGGCTGCCACTTGCACGGTACAAAGTTGGAGTAGTCCTTGTAGTAGGTGGGCACTTCGATGTGGAGATTAAATTTATATTCTTTTCGGGATTCACAGCAAGTACCATCTAAGTTACACCTTATCCCGATTTCATAATCGCCACAATCAACAAGGGCAGCGAGGTTTTTACTTCCTCCATACCTCATATCAAAGCAAATTATCCTTGCAGTAAGTTTGTCCTCTGTCACTATCCGTCCCTTAACTTCCTTGTTCGTAATCTTCTTCGCCAGTTCAAGGTCGAATGGAATTTTCTTAAATCTCGTTTGTGTCATTGCTGTTTTGTTTTTTGTCAGTTATCGTAAAACCTCTTCTTTCTAATTCTTCAACAAGGCAAGAATCATCAAGATTGCTTATAAATATATGTTGTTGCTCTTCAGTGCATTCATAAAATATATTTTCAAGCAATCTTGATTGTTCGTATTCTGAAACAGAAGAAAGAATGTCGATATCTTCAATATATGATGTGATTTCTACTTTCATGTTGTTTGTTTTTATTGATTAAACTTACGTTCATTTGGCTGTGTTCACACACCAATACACACTAAGGGTGGTGCCCTCAGAAGACAAATAGCACTCGTAATTGTACTTGTATTTTAGCACAAAGCGAACATCGTCAAAACAGAATCTATTGAGAAACAAGTTTTTTGCATTCCGAATACATACAGAATCTTGTCCATTCTCGCAAGCCTTTGCAATATGATTGGCTATGATGTTGAGTTGGTCTTTATATTTTTCTTCGAGTACTTTGCCAGTGAGTTGTCTTGCTTCTTCTGCTGAAATCATAATTGTAATGGCTTCATTTTTTTTATTTCAGGTCCTTCTTTAAACAGATATAGAATGTGTTGCAGCTCATGAATGTATTTTATATCAAGAGGAAAACATAATATATCAAGGTCGCCCCTTCTTAACAAGAACAAACCAACAGAAAAGCATTCATTTTTATCATCATACGCCAAAAAAATATCCGCGAAAATATTTAATCCTATGTAGTAAAAAACTTCACAAGCGTATTCTTTCCGTAGCCATCCATTCTTTTCAAGAATTTCTGTTGTGATTTGGATTGATTCTAAGAGGGAGCATTCAACTGGTAGGTCTAATTCTGCAAAATGGACTATGCCATTAGCATTTACTGCTTGTATTGTATAGACTTGTTGCCCATATCGTACAAGGTCTCCAATTCTAAGGTCTTCTACTTTAATCATTCCGCACCTCCTTCCCTTTTAGTTCTTTGATAAGGGCATCTGCAATCATAACAGCACATTTAGCAGAACCCCTAACAATATTATACACAGTTAATGATGGAAATTTTGTTTCATCTCTTCCCATGCAAAATGGTAGCATTTCCTTTGCAATCTCGTATCTGCGCTGCTCCCAGTTGATGCCATTCTTAGGCTCTCCCATGTACGCAAAGTATAAATCAATATTCGTGTCATAACCATACTTTGAGTTAATGATAAATCCATTAAAATCTGCGATTACACGTTGGTTAATTAGTTTGGCTCTTTCAAGAACTTTCTTGACAGCATCTTCTACAGATGTCGTAGGTTCAATATCTATTTTTTCCATAACTACTTAATTTTTTGAATTGAAAGTTGGTATTTTCCATGTCCAATTATAAGGTGGTAATCCTTGTATCTGAGTGTCGGGTAGCGTTGCTCTGCTGCAAGAACAACACCTTGAATGTCGAATTTGAATAAAGGGTTGTGCTCATACAAGAATGTTCCGTAGAACATATCCCTTATCATCACATCCACTTCGATTTTATTTTGCTTTTTCATTTTTTTGTTGTACTTTTGCCGTGTTCTGAAAAATTCAGAATAAGGAGTTCAGTAGGTGGTGCGCTTAATAAGTACACCACCTATTTGATTTATTATTTTAGAATACCTGTTTTTCGCAGAATTTTTTTGTTGCAAGCAACTATTTCGGCTTCGCGTTTGCCATCGTTGTAGCCTTGCTGTTCTCCAGCAGCGAAGCCTTTTTTGTAGCCATCGTCATAGGCATTGCGAACAGCTTTGTCTAAATTATCTTTTTGAAAGCGTCTTTGTTTACCAAATATCAGCCCTATCAGTAAGATTAATGTGGTAGTAATAAGATAGAAAATTATCATTCCAATCATAATGTATCTTTATTGAGTTCATCAATTAAGTTTAACGCGCGTGAGCGAGCCACCCAATCGCAATAATCATCAAACTCTTTGATTGTTACCCATATAAATGGGAAAATGCGCATTTGCACTGCGTATACGTTGTAGCATGGAGCGATATCCATGTACAGGGTATTCAGCCAAGTGTCTACGTCCTCGCGCTGAGTAGTCTTAATTCTGTATTTTCTTTTCATTTAAAATCCTCCTTTATTTCGAGTAGTTCAATTATTTCTTTTTCGTATTTCTCCCAATCTTCGTTGAACATTTTTCCGCCTTCGCGACCATTCAGGAAAGTTTGAGCAAAGTCGCGTGTGTATTTGCACATTTCATCAATGCTCTTATTGAATTGCTTCTTATCTTCGCCAAGCAGTAAGCCGTGCTTTTTCAATTTCTCGCCTGCTTCATCATAGAAGTCTTGCGCAATCACAAAGAGCAAGAATGCTGCACTAATCAGTCTGTCGCACTTATCCAATGTGCCGTCCGCTTTTGCTTCTTCGATTATTTTTTTTCTCGGTTTCATTGTTCGTTTTTTTCGTTTTATTCGCAATCATGCTAAATCGGCAACCTTTTAACCACGATTTTAGATTGATGTTGCCTTTAGTTTCGCCATATTTGATGTTGGCATCGCGCCATTCGGCATACTCATCATAGGTGAGGTTGGCTTGAAGAATGAGTACCATTTCTTCGGGGGTAAGGAAGTCGGTATCTCCGAAATCGCATGTACCGCCTACTTCGTTGGCTACCCAATAGGGGGCGCGTATGCCATCAAATAGTTGTAGGTTGACGGCATTGGCAAGTGCATTGCATGCGGTGTGGAACTGCTGAATAAGTTGGTAAGTGTGGGGTTGGCTCATTCTTCGGGTTTATTTGTGGTTCCTAATAGATGTTCGTTGCCCTCGAACGGAATGCACTGCTCCCAACGCGCGCTAACGCACACATAATAGTCATCCTCGCCCATACTACTGAAAAAGTTGCACTGCCATTCATATCCATCCCCATCTCGCACAAGCACCTTATCAAATGGCTTGAACTGATGTTTGGTTTCTTGGTCATTAACTTGGTCGGGCACTTGGTCGGGCACTTGGTCGGGCACGATAAACTTGCTCCAATCTCGTTGGTCTTTGGATGGGAAGAGCGTAGGTTCTGCATCTGTTATGTTACGTTTACCATCTTCTGTAAAACTTACTGTGCTTCCACTCCTTATTACCTTACAATATATAGGATAAAGCGAACAAGACAGAACGTACAATAAGCTTAGCTCGCCAAATATTGAGCTATACAGCTTCATCCCTTTCGGGCACTTCTTCAAAATTTCTGCAATGTTCATTTTCTTGTTTTTAAAAAGTTAAACACCAGTACTACCTAATCCGCCTTCTCCTCGGTCGCTCTCAGACAATTCGCAAGCGTCAACGTACTCAACTTCAGGCACAGGTAAGATAACCGCCTGCGCAATGCGATCGCCAAGTTTGTAGTGACCTTCAATTCCCTTGAACACCACATGTACCTCGCCACGATAACCCGAATCAATCACGGCTACACAATTAGCCATCATAGCTGCATGCTTGTAGCACGATGAACGCGGAAAGATGAACATTGCGTAACCTTTAGGAATTTCCACTCTCAAACCAGTGCCGTAAATCATACACTCGTTAACAAGGTCTACCTTGCGTGAGTTCGCCACAAGGTCGAAGCCTGCGTCACCAACGTGCATTTGTTTGGGAAGTGCAGCTAATGCACCTTTTCGAATGACTTTAATTGTAATTTTTTTCTGTTCCATTTTGTTGTTTTATTTTTTAAATTAAAATTCTATCAAACACGCTGTTCCTGGAAAATGCTTTTGACTTATAATGTCATTAGCACCTATTTCATTATATCTTGCAGTGATAGTGCAACACACCTCACACAAACAAGCCAATCTACTCCTACGGCTATTTAAATTGTTTGTTGCGCAAAATAAAAAACCTCTTATCTCGTGTTTGGCAAAACAAGTCCCAATCTTCATCTGTTATCCATGCTTCAGTTTCACCACCAACATTTGTGTAGTCTTGAATACCAAAGCGAGCCATAATCTTAACCTTGGATACCCTACTGCATGTCCAATAGATTGTGACGTGATGTTTCATATTACACGACCAGTTATAGGGTCTCGCTCATAACCCATATTGAACAACCATTTCAGTTCCTGCCATTCAGCATAACTCATCGTGTCAGTCATATCACGAGTTTCACGAATTTCTTTCTTCTTCGCTTCCTCAATCTTCCCCAACTCGGTTATTCTCTCATCCTTGAACTTCTGCAAAGCAGTGGTAATGGTCATTGGGTCTACCGATCCGTAAAACTTTCCATATCTGCCTGCCTTTAACCTCGCGAAAAACAACATAACCTCAGAAAGTTTTAAGAAGAACGAATCAGCGATTATCACACGAGCAGTATCTTCAATCTGCAAGATGTCCATCTTCTTGCTGCAACCAACATATTCGTTCAAGTCACGTAGTTGGTTCTCGAGCCAGTAGTTTGAGTAATTACCGCCCCAAATATTTCTGACATCTGCCAATGTGGGGCTGTTACCTCCAAAACATCTTTCAGGATAGCGAGCGAAGTTCGTTTGTTGTTCGGGTATGAATGTAGCCATCAGTTTCTCAGCAGTCTCGTAACGCTTCAGGAATTTCATCTGCGTTGTTGTCAGAGAGCATTCTTGCTTGCGTATACTCAAGCCACTCCCTGGTTCGCTCTTCACGAGTGCTTGCTGACATACAACCTGCTGAACCATTTGGTTTGTTATTGTTGTCTGCATTGTCTTTTCGTTGTTTAATTCGCAACCAATTACTGAAGTGTCGCTTCAAATCGCCAAGACTTTCGTGATAGCATTTCTCGTTTATCTTGCATTCAAGTTCAAATTCACTAAAAAGCGAAATAATATCTTGAGCCTTGATTGCATATCGCATTGCCACTAACTCTTTCCAAGACGAATCTTTGCAAAGTTCTTGCAACTGGTCGTGCAGCTTCAACTCGCTCTCCTCGCGTGTACGTGCGCATGCGCGGAGGAGGGGGAGGGGGTTTTCTTTTTCTTTTTCTTTTTCTTTTTCTTTAGAGTAAGGGGGTGTGGGGGAAAGAGACCTTTCTTTTTCGTTTTCTTTTTCTGTTTCTTTTATTGTACATTCTTGTACATTTTTGTACATTTCTTCGGAAGAAATAATTTTTTCTTCAGAAGAAATCGGCTTTTCTTCGGAAGAAATCGGCTTTTCTTCAGAAGAAATCGGCTTTTCTTCGGAAGAAATCGACTTTTCTTCGGAAGAAATCGACTTTTCTTCAGAAGAAATCGACTTTTCTTCAGAAGAAATAAGATTGTACTCTTTGATCACTCCCTTGCGCCTTATCTCGGAACAAGAACGTAAATATCTTAGTTGGATTCCTTTTGATGTCAACACGCTTTCACTATCATATAATGCTTTGTCTAACAATCCTAACAAAAGGCAGCACTTAATAACCTCGGTTATAAACACCTCTTCGTACCCCAGAAGTTCCGAAATAATGAAGGGCAACTCTTTATCCCACCGCAAATAATACCCACTTTTGTAAATATAACAGAGCAGGAGAGCATATACCGTAATGGCTTTACCACCTTGATGCCGAATCAACTTTCGCACCTTGATATCTTGAAACATGTCTACATCTATGGGGAAATAATCCAAACCAACTTTTCGTTGTCTTCCCATAGGCTTTTTGTTTTAAAGCGTTGAGTTATCGAGATAGTCTCTCACCTCGCTGATGAATCCATCTAACGAACGACACACTACGTATCGGTACTCTCCACTTGCAGTTATCTTGCGTTGCCATTCTTTTTGGCTCTCGCTTTGCACTCCCTTCGGAGTCTTCATTTCAATGAGCAATGCACCATATTTAGTGCTACTCTTTAACAATATCAAATCAGACACACCTGCCAATGCTCCTTCAGCCTTTAATTTTGCACCAGTGGTAATATCACGTCTACCACCATTAGGAACAGCAAATAAAGCATGAGCAAAGTCAGGATACTGAAGTCTAAACCATCTTACGCAAGCCACTTGCAGGCGGTGTTCCTCATCGTGCGGATGCCTACGCATTTTCGGAACACCAACATTGGCAAACTCACGCCAAGCATCAAGACGGCTTTTTCTTTCTGGCGTTGCTTTCTCCATCAGTTGTTACTTGTTTTTGCTCTGATGTTGATTCTGAGTCAACTTCAATTTCTCTGTTATCAACATTGACATCATTCTCAACATCGTCACCATCCTTATGCTTACATGCAGCAGACTTAACCTTAGCAGCTTTAATACTATTTGTGTTCGTGATAACATCTACATATTTAGTGTCTGCAATGCTCTCTATAACATAGTCAACTAAATACGTTTTCATCGACGTTTCGATAATAGACAAAGCAGCACTTATATTATCAGCTTGCACAAGAATATTATTACTTGTAACTTTCTCCTTAGCCGTTTTTTCGTCAAGAGTTATAAAAGACACCTTAACCTTGTAGAATCGCTCACCATTGCTGCTACCAATTAACTCTTGATAATTGCGCTTGGCACAAGCACAAACCTCAAACTCGCCAGTCATGTAAGGAGTAACCTCCTCAACAACTCTTGCCTCTGCTTCTGCAAATGATATAGCTCTTATCAGATATGTATCAGTTACATTCTTACTGCAACCATCCTCAAGTACCTTGTCATATTTGACCTTGCACTCAAACCATTTTTCTAATGTTTTCATCGTTTTGATGTTTTATAGTCGTTTAAAAAAGGTGGGCAGCAGACTTGTGCTATGTGATTGATGTGCCACCGCACACCGTCCTTGTCTACTGCCCGTTGAAAGTTCAAAGTATAATTCCTTATAAATCGCTCAACTTGTTCTCCAACTTCTTAAGCATCAGAGATATAAGCCTCGCTCTATTTTTTGTTACCGTAGTGTCTTGTTGCAGCAATGCTTCTTTAGCATACTTCAGCAACTGAATCACTTTTTTCATGTCAGTCTTAGAAACACTTAAGCCGTTAAAAGGTCTTGAGTTCTTCTTCAAAGGCTTCTCGCGCAAGTCGGTTTCTTGGAATGAACTGCTCTCTGATAATTCTGAGAGTATCTTCGTACAATCGCTCGAACTCTTCTTCTGACATACGTTCAAAGGAGATGCTCCTTGGGGTTTCAATCCACTCCTCTGTTCTTGGATTGTAGACTGGATCTGTGTACCCTGCAAGCATTGTGACGCTTCGTCTAAAGTTGTCGGTGTTTCTAAATCGCTTTCGCCATTCTTCTCCACATGCTCCCCATGCGATATTGATGAGTGCGAAATATTTGCGGTGCAAGCGGATGTTACGAGATTCTGAGATGGTAATGAGGTACGGCTTGTTACGTTGCAGTCGCTCAATTCTCTCTGCATCCTCGGGGAAGCAGGGGAGCAGTCTCCCGGTATCCGCTGTTCTAAGGGCGTATAGTTCCATCAACTTCTTTGGTTTCTTCGGCTTCGCATTCGCTCTGCCTGACCAAGTCTAAGGATAATTGGTGGATGTTGTCTGGCATTTTCTTGAATTCTATACCATTGTCAAACATCCAGTTGCCCAATTCAATAAGTTGTTCTTTGCTACACTTCACGTAGAACGTGCGCTCTAATAACTCTTCTTTCTCTTTCATGACACTTGCTTCATTCTACCATTAACAATTCCTTCTACAAGACTATCAATGTAGGCATTGCCTGCAATAATCTTTTCTCGCATTTGGTTTATCACATCCTCATCACGCTCTATCACGAATGAGAAAAGAGGATTCTTTTGAAACGGATTATACACTACGAAATACGTCTTACTTGCTCCAGTCGCAAGCATATGCGCGTAGCATTGCCAATAATAGTTTGCTTCTGCTTTTTTCAAACCTTCAAGTTTCTCCTCTTGCGTTTCCTTCAAGAATACGTTATTAGCATACTTGGCAAATGAGTTACCTTGCGGACATTTTATTTCAATGCAACACTGCTCACCAGTTTCGGGGTCAAAGAACATTCTATCAGGACTGCTCGCAAAGTGAGGCAAGTCTTCACATTGAACGGATGAAGGGGATTGCAAGTCTAATACATAAGACTCAACGTCCTTGCTGCCATACTTCTCATAAAATGTCTCAGCAAACAAGTGTGCAGCTTCACCTTCCATCTGATGTCCCCACTTTATTGCCTTACTCTTAACCTCTGTCAACTCTACATACTGAGCAAAGACTTCATCGTTGTTCACAACGTCAGGGTTCATAGCGCGTTCAAATGCTACTTGATTAAGATAGGTCTGTGCCGTAGCAGTCCATTGTTCGCTCTTGCTACGCGGTGTACCCATCAAGTTACCTACCACACTACCAGTTATATTACCGAGTCGCTTGCGAAACCATTCAAGCGTATTTTGATTCTGATTGTCGTACATGGTGTTGTTTGTTATGTGTATTTATAAAAGTGATGGTTTTTTGTCTTCAGCCAAGGTGTTATTATCAACTTCCTGGGTGTTGTCTTCAACCTCGTCAGATGTCAGCTGTTCATCATTGTTTGTTGTTTCCTCAGCAACCTCACTATGTTGTGACTCTTGCAAATTCTTCTTAGCTGCAAGGGCTGCAATAGCTGTCAATGATGGTCTGCCAATCTCATCCGTTGGCACCGCAGGGCGAACTTCGTTAGTCGCAGCACTTGTCACTTCTTCAAAAGGTACATAAGTATCTTGTGCCTCTTCTGCAGTGAGCAAGCCCATGCTTATTTCAGGACAATAAGCGCGTTGCCAAAATGCAGCTGCTCTATAGCGCAACATTTGGCTCGGCATTGATAGCCACTTGCTACCCTTCTTACTTGTCCAACCTTCAGCCTTAGCCATGCGTATACTAATCCAATCACCTTCAAGAGGTTCTTTGTGTTTGGTGTCGTTTGCCTCGTATGCTATCGCACGACAAGCATAATCGTCAGTGCCTTCTTCGCCCTTGAACTCATAGCGAAGCGGAGAGAAACGCTTGCTCGCATTGATACAAGCAATAAGGAATTTACTGCTGAATGCAGGTTGACCATGCACAATGTAGAGGTTCTGCATAACCATCAATGGGTTAGCTTGCATGCGTGTTGCCATTTCCAATGCAATAGTACAGTTGGCTAATACCACATTTGAGTCAAGAGGTTGCCCATTTCTGTACTTGTAGCTGTCGGGTATGAAATTCGACATCGCATACATCTTAGCAATACGTTGTGTCGCTTCAAACTGCTTAACTTGCTGACCTATCGGTGTAAGGTCGAACTCTGCCTCACGCTTAATTTGCAGAATCTGAATCTCCTGCTGTTGCGCTGAAAGAGGCATTACTTGTTGCTGTTGTTGTTGTTGTTGCTGCTGTTGCAGTTGTTGTTGTTGCTCACTCATAGTTGTGATTTTATTGTTTGTTAATATGTATGTTAATTGTGTGCTGAGGAGCGGAATCGAACCGCACTAATGTTCCGATTTATAGCTGCCTATCCCATTAACAGCCTATCTCAGCAGGTGTCTGCATGCTGTCTTCACAGATGGCAGCAGACTTAATCTAACCTTTAAACTTAACCTATTACAATATGTGCCAACTTGCGGAATCGAACCACATGTGCGGAAAAAATGAAAAACACACCGACCATCGTTGGCTTTATGTATGCTATTCGTCACGAACCGCATACAAGTAACTGATTCTAGCCTTTTTAAATCAACTCATTTACTCGTGGGCTTAGTAGGGCTTGAACCTACGACCTTCGCATTATGAGTGCGTTGCTCTAACCAACTGAGCTATAAGCCCTAATTCGGGGTAAAAAAATGACAAAAAACCCCGAAGACACAACCTTAAATCAAACCATGAAAATATTAGCGAGTGTCATTTTTTATTAGTTATATACACATCAACAAGTTGTCCGTCTGACATATTAGGATATAGCTCACTAAGTGTAGTGTAAGCACCATTATTCTTCATTTCGCTAACAACAGCATCTACGTAGTCACAATGTCCTGCGTACAATAGTCCTGCTACAGATACTATCAACATCAATGCTGTAAGTATACTATTCTTAACCTTTGAATTTTTCATAACATTACTTGTTTTATTATTGTTGACTACCAAACTCATCCTTGCAGAATTGAATGGAGTCTATCGCATCACATGTCAGATTAACTGCGGTCTGCAATTCTTCAACCTCAGATGAATCGTCAAACTGCTTAAGTGACTTGCTAACCTCCTTGTTCAACTCCTGCAGGCTCTTGTATGCTTCGTAAATCTTACGCTCTATTTCACTGAGTCGCTTCGTCTGTTCTACATTCATTTCTCATCAGTTATTTTACCATCTGCCAACAATCGGCATAAGGTGTGCGTGGTTATTGCTTCTCTTACTCTCACCTTCGAATAGACTATCAGAGAATTCTTGCTTCCGTCTATCTTCTCAGAGCTAAGAGGTTTACAAATACGTAGACTGCCAGCATTTAATAATCTCAGCGCCTGTGGTCACAAGTCGCTTGCCAGCCTTACGGACTTTGAACTTTATCAATCCATCCGCTGCGTATGCAGCAACGGTGTGTCTATCAATCTGTAGCGCCTCGGCTGCTTGTCGCTGACTATACAACCCATTGAGCGCCACATCGGGTTTCGTAACTATCATATACTCAATCGTGTTATGGTTAATGTGCTTGCGTTGTAGTCCGTGCGGATGCTAAATTTACATCCGAGGTCGTGTTGAAATTGATACGCCATTGACTTGCCATTGTTACAAGCCTTCGCATTGGGAAGTTGGAAAGCCTTGGTAGCACCTACGTCAATCAATCGCAAGTCATTGCGCGTCAAACGTGGAATTGTGTTTGCCATAAATCTTTAATTTTAATTAAACTTAGTTACTTACTTGGTCACTCGCTTGCGTAACAATGAAAACCGCCGTACATTTGCAGTAATTATTTATGCAGTTGGACTATATTGTCCGACAGCCTTTTTTGTGCTCATTTGTTTGTTTGTAACTTACTCGTAACGGGTGCAAAGGTAAGATGAAGTAAATATTACTGCAAGATAAATGAGGTAAAAGATGCTTCAAGGAAATATTATTTAACGTATCACGTTGTGTTTTGCAATATTAGTTTTGCAAATTAAATACATTGTGATGTAAAATATACATCAGTATGAGCGCAGTGAAAAATAGATTAGAGCAATTCATTAAGGCAATGAATTTATCTACAAGGTCATTTGAGAGGAGCATAAATGCGTCTGTTGGTTTTGTCCGTAACATTAGACAAAGCATCTCGCCAGATAAGCAGAGTGACATATTAAAGGTATATCCTAATTTAAACATGACTTGGTTACTCCTTGGCGAGGGATGTATGTTGCGAGATGATAGTGTTGTAAAAAATACATCATACAATCTACCAGAAATCCCAAAAGAAACAACGAAGAAAGACCCACAATCTAAAATAGTTCCTTTAATCCCCATCAGCGCACATGGTGGCAGCCTCAACGATTTCTCAATCTCCGTAATGAATTACGAATGCGAAAAGGTGGTTTCTCCTATGATGGATGTGGATTTCGCCATATCTATATCAGGTGACTCTATGTCTCCCGAATATCCCTCTGGTTGCCAAGTGCTAATAAAGAAGATAAATGAGAGTGCGTTTATAGAATGGGGTAAGGTATATGTATTAGACACATGTAATGGTACTATAATAAAGAAACTCATGCCATCAGAAAGTCCTGATAAGGTATTATGTGTATCAATCAATCCAGCCTATCCTCAGTTTGAGGTAGCATTCAAGTATATACAAGGCATTTATCGTGTGATGATGGTAATGGCGGTAAAATAAAAAATAAAATAGAAATAAAAAGTATAATGGACAACAAAGGAATAATGCTCTTTGATGGGCAAAAGGTTCGTTCTGTTTGGAACGAAGAAGATGAGAAGTGGTACTTCTCAATAGTAGACATAGTTGAAATATTGAGTGAAAGCAATAATCCTAAGCAATACATAAAAAAAATGAAGATGCGAGATGAATCGCTTGCATCAAGTTGGGGTACAATTTGTACCCTAACTAAAATGAAAGGTTCAGATGGAAAATACTACAAACAAATGGCTGCCGATACAGAGGGGGTATTCCGTCTCATTCAATCAATCCCATCTCCCAAGGCTGAACCATTTAAGCAATGGATTGCCAAAGTTGCGAGCCAGCGTTTAGACCAAATGCAAGACCCAGAGCTATCAATAGACCAAGCGGTAAATGATTATCGTAGACTCGGATATTCTGAGGGTTGGATAAATAACCGATTGAAAAGCATTGAAGTTCGCAAAGCTCTTACAGATGAATGGAAGCGCGGAGGGGTGCAAGGTCAACAATATGCAACACTTACTGATATTATTACAAAAGAGTGGAGTGGTAAAACGACAAAACAATACAAGAATTTCAAAGGATTAAAGAAAGAGAACCTACGCGACAACATGACGAACGTAGAACTCGCATTAAACACCCTAGCGGAGGCTTCTGCTGCTGAAATATCAAAGCAGCAAAATCCGAAAGGGCTAACACAAAACAAGAATGTTGCAAAGAAAGGAGGTAGCGTTGCTAAAGCTGCAAGGAATCAACTTGAAATGCAACTTGGGCATTCTGTTATATCATCAGACAAGGCAACTGATTATATAGCACCTATTGAAGATGCAGACACAAAGGAAATAGAATAATAAAACCTTTTCATAACACAACCATCAGATTAAAAATGGCATAAATTATCAAGAACAAACCATGTTCTGAATCTCCCGATAAGGTCGTGTGCGTATCAATCAATCACGAATACCCCGATTCCTAGGTACGCAAATCAGATGTATTTGGCGTGTATAAGGTAGTCGGATTAATCCGAATATAGAGCGCAGCTCTTATCCATAACACCCCAAAAAAGTAGTAACAAAGTTTTGCAAATTATCAGCAAGCGAATCTAAAAAGTTCGTAAACGCTTGATAATCAAACACTTAAAAATACAGTTTGATTCTCGAGCAAAATGCTTACTTTTGCACCGTAAATAATATATAAACTCGCTAAGAATGGAAAAAAGTGACAGCGTTGTAATTATCCCAACCTACAACGAAAAAGAAAACATAGAAAATATCATCCGTGCCGTGCTCGGTTTGCAAGAGCACGCTTTTCACATTTTGGTAATTGACGATGGTTCGCCCGACGGCACAGCCGACATTGTGAAAGGTTTAATGGCTGATGAATTTAAAAACGAAGTTCACCTCGTGCAACGCACTGGCAAGTTAGGTCTTGGCACGGCATACATCGCAGGTTTTAAATGGGCTTTGGAACACGGCTATGAATACATCTTTGAGATGGATGCCGACTTTAGCCACGCCCCCAAGGACCTTCCGCGTCTTTACAATGCTTGCGCAAAAGAGGGTTACGACGTATCAGTAGGTTCGCGCTACGTAAGTGGTGTAAACGTAGTGAATTGGCCCATGGGACGTGTATTGATGAGCTACTATGCCTCAAAATACGTACGTATGGTTACAGGAGTACCTCTTCACGACACTACGGCAGGATTTGTTTGCTATCGTCGCAAGGTGCTCGAAACTATCAATCTCGATGCCATCCGTTTTAAGGGTTATGCCTTCCAAATTGAAATGAAGTTTACTTCATACAAGCTTGGCTTTAAGATTAAAGAAGTACCCGTTGTCTTTGTCAATCGCGAATTGGGCACAAGCAAAATGAGCGGTGGCATTTTCAGCGAAGCACTCTTTGGCGTAATGCGTTTACGCTGGGCTGCTATGACAGGTGGCATTAAGCCTCGCAAATAAGTAGGTTTCCACACAATACAAACCATCTCACCTACTCAAACACAGCACACATAAAAACTCGACATGCACTTTCGTACACAGATAAAAAACGCTACCATCGTTAACGAAGGACGCCAATTTATTGGTACCCTCGTAATTGACGATGACCGCATTGATGAAATAATTGAAGGAAATGATGCAGAACCTGTCATTCCTGTCGACGAAACCATCGACGGAACAGGATGTTATTTGTTTCCTGGTGTTATTGACGACCATGTTCACTTTCGCGATCCTGGTCTCACAGCAAAAGGTGACTTTAACACCGAAAGCCGTGCAGCAGCAGCTGGCGGTGTAACCACCATCTTCGACATGCCTAATTGCCAACCGCAAACCACCACTATGGAGGCATTCAAAGAAAAATGGATGATTGCTGCCGCAAAGAGCGTTGTGAACTATGGTCTTTACTTTGGTGCCACTGCTGGCAATGCCTACGAATTGAGCAAACTCGACCCACGCAAAGTGGCTGGCATTAAACTTTTCATGGGTTCGTCTACGGGCAATATGTTGGTTGACAACGAAGTGGCATTACGTGCCATTTTTGAAAGCGCCAAGTTGCCTATTATGACACACTGCGAGAATACGCAACTCATCAACGAGAACATGAAAAAGGCGCAAGACGCCTATGGCAATGACCCTGCAGTAGAACATCACCCTGAAATACGCAGTGAAGAAGCTTGTTACCAATCAACAGCCTTGGCTGTGAAATTGGCACAAGAGACAGGAGCACGCTTACATGTAGCACATATATCTACGGCACGCGAACTTAAACTTTTTGAGGCGAACAACCCCAATATCACTGCCGAAGCTTGTGTGGGACACCTTGTTTTCTGCGATAAAGATTACGCCAAACTCGGTACACGCATTAAAGTAAATCCTGCTATTAAAAGTGAAGCTGACCGCACAGCATTGCGCGAAGCTTTGAATAATGGCAAAATTTATACGATTGGTACGGACCACGCTCCTCACAAAATGAGCGACAAAATGGGTGGTTGCGCTAAGGCTGCTTCGGGTATGCCTATCATTCAGTTCTCATTGGTTTCAATGCTTGAATTGGTTGATAAAGGTGTATTGACACTCGAGCGCATGGTTCAACTTATGTGTCATAATCCTGCCGAACTCTTGCAAATAGAGAACCGTGGTTACTTGCGCGAAGGATATAAAGCCGATATTGTAATGGTACGTCCTCACGCGCCTTGGACACTTACCCCTAATCGCATACAAAGCAAATGTAATTGGAGTCCACTTGAGGGACATGTATTCCATTGGCGTGTAGAACGCACGTTCTGCAATGGTTTTCCCATCTTTAATCGTGGTCACGTTACCGATGAAAAGTTCCGTGGACAAGCTGTTTGCTATAACCGCTAAAAGACATTTCGCATGATTTACAAAATCTATCAGCTTTTCATTGCCCTACCCATCATTTTGGTAACAACCATTCTCACGGCACTGATTACTAGCATTGGAGCACTCTTCAATGCACACATATTTGGCTATTATCCTGGCAAAATATGGTCGCGCATTGTATGTCGCGTGTTATTGCTCCCCATCAAGGTGGAAGGACGCGAAAACATCGATAAGAATCAAAGCTACGTGTTTGTGGCAAACCACCAAGGTCCGATGGACATTTTCTTGATTTATGGCTACATCAACCGCAACTTCAAGTGGATGATGAAAAAAGCTTTACGCAAGATGCCTTTGGTAGGCTATGCTTGCGAAAAGGCTCGCCACATTTTTGTGGATAAATCAGGACCAAAGGCTATTAAGGAGACCATTGAAAAGGCACGTGCGACATTGCAAGGTGGCACTTCATTGGTTGTATTTCCCGAAGGCTCACGTACCTTTACAGGTCACATGGGATTGTTCCGTAAAGGTGCCTTCCAGTTGGCAGACGACTTACAGTTGCCTGTTGTGCCTGTAACCATTGATGGTTCGTTCGATGTGCTCACGCGTATGGCAGGTCTTAACTTTGTTAAGCACCACCCCATGCGTTTGGTCATTCACAAACCCATCTACCCTACTTCGCACAGCCCTGAGGACATTAAACAAACGATGGAAGAATCTTATCGTGTGATTATGGCTGCACTCCCCGAAAAATATCAGGGATATGTAAAGAACGAAGATCAATAACTTTAATTTGGTTTGGAGTTTTTAGATTTAAGGTTATAAAGTTACATTTATACATTCGCACAATGCATAAACTTTATAATCTCATAAACCTAAGAACTCCAAACCGATTTATACCCCAAGAACCTTATAACCTATTAACCCCTTTATATAAAAAGCATGCAAATCCAAAAAGCCGAATTTGTTGTGAGCAATAGTCGTGCCGACCAATGCCCACAAACCGATAAGCCCGAATATGCCTTTATTGGTCGAAGCAATGTGGGCAAAAGCAGTCTTATCAATATGCTCACAGGACGTAAGGCATTAGCCATGACATCGTCTACACCGGGTAAGACCATGTTGATTAACCACTTTGCTATTAACGACGAATGGTTTCTAGTAGACCTTCCTGGCTATGGTTATGCCAAACGTGGCAAGCGCGAGGTTGAGGCATTGAAAAAACTCATTAGCTACTATGTGCTCAACCGCGAGCAACTCACATGTTTGTTCGTACTCATTGATTCACGTCTTAAACCTCAAAAAATCGACCTTGAGTTTATTCATTTCTTAGGCGAAAATGGTGTACCCTTTGGCATCATCTTTACCAAAGCCGATAAACCTAAGCGCGGTGAACTTAAAAAGAATGTCGAAACCTTTATGAATACGCTTGCCGAAGAATGGGAAGAATTACCTCCCCACTTTGTTACTAGTAGCGATTCTGGTTTAGGTCGTGATACCTTTCTCAACTATATCGAGGAAATCAATTCAAGCTTTAAATAAGAAAGAAAAAGCTACCCAGGGTATTACTCTCTAGGCTATGCACTGTTGCCCTTTCTGGGCGCATTATCTTAAACTCATATAGTTTGTATTCACTTAGTTTGTAATACTTAATACTTAAATTCTTGTGTTCAGATCCCTCCTCATAGCCACGGCACTCATACTGTCGGCTGCCTCTCTCATCTACTCGCACAGTCTAACACGTGCGTTGTATGCAGAAGAGGTGGCTAAGATGGACGTGTGGTCTGAAGCCATGCGATCGCTTACTACAGCCAACGAAAACACCGATCTCAACTTGGTGTTAAAGGTTATAAATAGCAACCAAACGATTCCTGTTGTTGTAACCGACTCACACGGAAACATCCTCGCCCAACGCAATCTCTCGCCCGAACCTTGCGGTGCAGACTCTTTAAAAGAGTTGCAAAAAGCCACAGAACGTATGCGTAAAGGCGGAGATATGATGCGAATGGATTTGGCTACTCCCCAACAAAAAACACACGACTACCTATACATCTATTACGAGGAGTCGGTATTGTTACGTCAACTAACCATCTACCCCTATATTCAACTTTGCGTTGTGGCTATATTCTTTATTGTGGCAATCGTAGCACTATTAGCTTCAAAACGTGCTGAACAAAACAGAGTATGGGTGGGACTATCGCGTGAAACAGCGCATCAACTTGGTACACCTATTTCATCGCTTATGGCATGGAGCGAAGTGTTGCACGAAACTTATCCCGATGATGAGCTTTTACCTGAGATGGACAAAGACATTAGTCGTCTGCAACTCATAGCCGAACGCTTTTCTAAAATTGGCTCTGCCCCTGAACTTAAAACCCAGGATGTGCGTCCCATTATTACGCAAGTTGCGGGATATTATGACCGACGCACCTCCTCACGTGTACACATCACAGTAAATCTTCCTGAAGAACCCGTTGAAGCCAAACTCAATGCCCCCCTCTTTGAATGGGTAATAGAGAATCTTTGTAAAAATGCTATCGATGCGATGCAAGGCATTGGTTCACTCAGCCTTACGGTTTTGCCACATGCCACCACACACCACGGACATAATTATTTGCAAATACAAATTGCAGACACTGGTAAGGGCATTGCACACAAACATTTTAAGACTGTGTTCAAACCTGGTTTTACCACCAAAAAACGTGGTTGGGGATTAGGTCTCTCACTTGCCAAACGTATTGTCGAGGAATATCACCATGCTCGCATCTATGTGCTTAGCAGTCAAATAGGTCAAGGCACCACCTTTGCCATCGAGATTGAAGAACAAACATGCTGAGATTTTTAAACCTATATTTTAGTCCCTTCAAACAGGTATTTATAATTCTAAACACCCAGCTACGCATAAAAAGAAAAGTCACAAACTGCTACATACACTTACAATTAATTGTCTAAAAAGGTAGAATATTGGATATTTTTTCGGTAGTGAACCATTCTGTACCGCTTTTTCTACCTTTTTGCATAGAAAAAATGTAATTTTGCGCCCGAATTACGACAAAGTAGTTCCCTAAAAACAGAATTAAATTATCCACAAAAAGATTGCAATGCCCCATATCCACACACGACAAGGCTCATGCCGATGGACAACCATTGTAGCTTGCAGCATGTTTTGCTTGTATGCAAAAGCTGACGTCACACCCGAATGCACCGACACCACACAACTTGACGCTGCAAAGGTGGCATTAGTTAACGACAGTGTGCCTACAAAAGCACACAACGGATTCTTTAAGAAAATAATAAACTACTTTCGCGATTCAAACAAGCAAAAGCCTAACAAGAAAATAGACTTCGGTTTTATTCCCGGTCCTAACTATTCTGCAACCACTGGTTTTGGATTAGGACTATTGGGCACAGCCACCTATTCTGCCGATCGCACAGACCCTACCCTACCGCGTTCAAATGCCTCGGTATATAGCAACATGACCACAGCTGGTTTTTTCTTAGTCGGACTTCGTGGTAATCACATATTTCCGCACGAAAAGTTCCAGCTTGACTATAAGGTAAATCTCTCAACCTTTAGCACCAGTTATTGGGGTATGGGTTATGCCAATGCCGATAATGATGACAACGAAACAGACTATCGCCGTAATCGCATCAACGCCATGGCACGCTTTATGGTGAAGTTAGCCCCTAACACATATATCGGTCCATTAGTAAACTATCGTGTAACGCAAGCCCGTGGTGTGAACCAAGATTTTGCTTACTTGTGGCAAGGACAAGACAAAACAATACGTGCCTACACAGCAGGTATATCGTTCACCTACGACTCACGCGACTTTATGCTCAATGCCACTAAAGGTGTATTTGTGCAAATCGACCAAACCTTTACACCACGTTGTTTTGGCAATGGCAATCACAACTTCTCAACAACCGAAGCTACCTTTGCCACTTACGGCAAACTGTGGAAAGGAGCTATACTTGCAGGTGAATTACACGGACAGTTTAACTACGGACACACCCCTTGGGCATTACTTGCAACCGTTGGTTCAAACGACCGTATGCGCGGTTACTACGAAGGCCGATACAACGACAAAAACGTAATTGAAGGACAAATAGAGTTACGTCAGCACATAAAAGGTCGCAATGGTGTAGCTGCTTGGGTAGCTTTGGCAAATGCCTTCCCCGACTTCAATAACATAGCTTGGCGACGCACTTTGCCCAATGCAGGTGTAGGCTATCGTTGGGAATTTAAAAAACGCATTAACATTCGTGTAGATTACGGATTTACACGCAAAGGTGGCGGTTTTATCTTCAACATCAATGAAGCTTTCTAAAGAGTTTTTCTGAAGATTATTTGGAACAACTTTTCTAAAAAGTTTTCTAAGACCAAGTTATACTACTTAAAGTAAAAATTAAATAAACATTCATATACATCATGAATTTCAAATCATTCGTATTAAGCGTTACATTGCTTTTAGCAGGTAGCACTTCAATCAAAGCCCTCCCCTATGCACCTGAATATTTGGGAGTAGACCAATCCGAAGAACAAGCAGGTAGCATGCAGTTCATTCCCAAAGGAAACTTTGAATCGTGGTCTGCACAAACCATTAAAGAAAGTGGCATCATCGGTGGTAACACCGTTACATTGATGCACATTGGTGGTCCTTGGGGTTCATCGAACGTATGGGCTAAGGTGAGCGGTGTAACAAAAACCAACATCAGCGTATATCGCGACAATCACCCTGGTCACGGCCATTGTGCCAAGCTCTACACACACATTGTAGAAGCCAAGGTACTCGGCATTATCAACATCAAGGTATTGGCTGCAGGTTCAATTTTCTTGGGTAACACCATTCAGCCCATCACCGACACAAAGAATCCTATGGCAAAGTTGAATGCAGGTATCAGATTCACCAAGCGTCCTAAAGCTATTGTCTTCGACTATAAAACACATATTGTTAAAGGCAACCGCATTCGTCAGAATGGTATTACCAAAGGTTCTGCCGTAGCAGGACAAGACATGGCAGACTGCATCCTTTATTTGCAAAAGCGTTGGGAAGATGCCAAAGGTAACATCTATGCAAAGCGCGTAGGTACGATGGTTCATCGTTTTAGCTCTTCAACAAATTGGAGAAATAACCAATCATTTACCATCCACTATGGCGACATCCGTAAGCAAGGTTTCTATAACTCAGCATGGGCACTCACCTCTGGTGCTGTTACCAAATATGCTCGCAACTCTAAGGGTCGCATGGTACCTGTTAAAGAAGTAGGATGGGCAGCAGCCAACGAAACTCCTACTCACCTCGTCCTTCAGTTCGACTCAAGTCACGGCGGTGCCTACGTAGGTACTGTAGGCAACACGCTTTGGGTAGACAACGTAAGATTAGCCTACTAAACAACACACTCAGCTAAATAAGCAAACTCCTCGCAACATACAGTTATGTTGTGAGGAGTTTTTTATATATACACTTCATACCACACAAAGAAAAGCAAGCAAAACATGCACTTTTTATCATTATAAACCACTCTATTACAGAGCCACATTGTCAACTAAAACATGCAATTCACCTTATTACGCTCCCCTCATCCCTAAAAAAATACTAATATAACCACTTTCAAGGAAAACTAATACACTAGTTTTAGTTTTTTTGCCGTAACTTTGCAACAAGTTTATATTAGGGTGTAGTGTGTTCGAATGCGAACAATACCACTGCCCATAAACCAAGAAAACAAGAAACAAAAAATTTATATAACTTACAACACATGAAGAAAATCGCTTTATGGGTGCTTACCGCAGTAGTGTTAACTAGTTGCGGCAGCAAATCAAAACAAATGGGCGAGGCCAGCAATGACTTCGCAGTTGAAACAGTTCAAACCACAACAGCCGACTTAAAGACTTCTTATCCCGCAACCATTAAGGGTATGCAGGATATTGAAATTCGTCCTAAAGTTTCTGGTTATTTGGTAAAACTGCTTGTTGATGAAGGTTCTACCGTTCGTAAAGGTCAACCTTTGTTTTTGATTGATTCTGAGCAATATCGTGCTGCTGTTAAGGCTGCTCAAGCTCAAGTTAAAGTATGCAAGGCTAACATTGCTACACAGAAGCTCACTGTTGAAAACAAGCGCATGCTCTTCAAGCAGAACATCATTTCGAACTACGACTTGCAGATGGCTGAAAACACTTTGGCATCTTACGAAGCTCAGTTGGCTGCAGCACAAGCTCAGTTACAGAGTGCACAAGACAATCTTAGCTGGTGTACAGTTACCAGCCCTGCCGATGGTGTTGTAGGTTCTATCCCCTACCGTGTGGGTAGCTTGGTTAGCGCTCAGTCTGCCGAAGCATTAACCACCGTGTCTAACATCTCTAAGATGTATGTATACTTCTCAATGACCGAAAAGCAACTCTTGGCTCTCACACGTGAGGCAGGAGGCATAAACGCTGCTATCAAAAAGATGCCCGCAGTGAGCTTGGTTCTCTCAGATGGTTCTACATATAGCCAAAGCGGTACCATCAGCACAGTGAGCGGTGTTATCGACTCTTCTACTGGTTCAGTACAAATGCGTGCTACCTTCGACAATGCACAACACGTTCTTCGTTCAGGTGGTACAGGTTCTATTCTCGTTCCCACTCATTCTAACGATGCCATTATGGTTCCGCAGAGTGCAACCTTCGACGTGCAGGACAAAAAGTTTGTTTACGTAGTGAACAACGACAAGTCTGTTGCCACACGCGAAATCACCGTTCTCCCTCAAAACGATGGTCAGACTTACGTAGTAGCCTCTGGTCTCCGCTCTGGCGAACGCATCGTTATTGATGGTGTAAACCAATTGAAGAATGGTCAAAAAATCAACCCCATTACTCGCGCCCAACTTCAAGCCAACCAAAAGAAGGAACAACAGGCTATGAAAGACGGTAAAATGCCGGGAGAAAAATAAAATTTTAAGTATTAAGTGTTAAGTATTAAGTATTACATTCTTGCTAAATGCAAATAATATCTTGATATGACATTTAATACTGCCTGTAGAAAAGAAAATCAAAGTATTAATATTAGTCTTACACAACAAGCGAACTCTGTTATATGAAAGCAGACTATGATATTAAGTATATAAAAGCCAAAGCGTTTGCAATTCGAATCATAAAAATGTGCAAGTTTCTCCGTAAAAATGGAGTTGAGCCTTATACTCTTAAACAAATTTGGCGTTCGGGCACATCTATCGGAGCAAATATAGCAGAAGCTCAATATGCAGAAAGTCTTGCTGATTTTACACATAAACTGAATATTGCTCAAAAAGAATGCAAAGAAACTTGCTACTGGCTTGATTTACTTTATGAGATTGGCGACATTAACGAAAAGACATACGAATCCCTCAATGGAGACTGCACAGAAATTCTAAAAATGCTCACCACCGTAATAGTAAAAAACAAGAAAAAAATGAGCGAAGAATGCGCAAGTTTGTAATACTTAATACTTAATACTTAATACTTATTCAAGATGACTCTAGATAGATTTATTAATCGTCCGGTACTTTCTACCGTGATTTCTATTGTGATTGTCATATTGGGTGTATTGGGTTTGACATCACTCCCTATCGTCCAATATCCTGATATCGCACCACCTACTGTGCAGGTGAGCACCACTTATACGGGTGCAAATGCACAAACCGTGTTGAACTCCGTGATTGCTCCTCTTGAAGAGCAAATCAATGGTGTAGAAAACATGGACTACATGACATCTACTGCAACCAATACCGGTTCTGCCTCTATCCAAATTACCTTTAAGATGGGTACAGACCCCGATATGGCTGCCGTGAACGTGCAAAACCGTGTGGCTAAAGCCCAAGGTTTGTTGCCTTCCGAAGTTACACAGGTAGGTGTGATTACTCAAAAGCGTCAGAACTCAATGTTGCTCATCTTCTCTGTTGCCGATGCAGAAGATCGCTACGACGAGGCGTTTATTGAGAACTATGCCAAGATTAACATCATTCCGCAGATTCAGCGTGTAAAGGGTGTAGGTGATGCCCAGGTAATGGGTGCCGACTACTCAATGCGTATTTGGCTCAACCCCGAAAAGATGGCTGAATACCACTTGATGCCTACCGACATCAGCGGTGTTTTGGCTGAACAGAACATTGAAGCTGCCCCTGGTAACATTGGTGAACGCGAAAACCAAACTTTCCAATACACCTTGCGCTACAAAGGTCGTTTGAGTCAAGTTCCCGAGTTCGAGAACATTGTTATCAAGGCCAACAACGATGGTACGATTATCCGTCTGAAGGATGTAGCACGCGTAGAGTTGGGTCGTATGACTTACTCGTTTGCAGGTAAGGTAAATGGCCATAAGGCTGTTACCTGTATGGTATCGCAGATGGCAGGTTCAAATGCAACCGAGATTATTCAGGACTGCGAAAAGTTGCTCGACGAAACCCAAAAGAGTTTGCCCCAAGGCATGAAGATCACCGTGGCACAAAACGTCAACGACTTCCTCTTTGCCTCTATCCACGAGGTTATCAAGACCCTTATCGAGGCATTTATCCTCGTGTTCATTGTGGTGTATATCTTCTTGCAGGATATGCGAAGCACCATCATCCCCTCAGTAGCCATCCCTGTGGCATTGATTGGTACCTTCTTTGCACTCTATATCATTGGCTTCTCAATCAACTTGCTCACCCTCTCGGCGATGGTGTTAGCTATTGCGATTGTAGTGGACGATGCCATTGTGGTGGTTGAAGGTGTACATGCCAAGTTGGACCAAGGCTATACCTCAGCACGTAAGGCTTCAATCGATGCCATGCGCGAATTGGGTTCAGCTATCGTTTCTATTACCTTGGTTATGATGGCAGTGTTCGTGCCCGTAAGCTTCATGTCGGGTACATCGGGTGTGTTCTACCGTCAGTTCGGTTTGACCATGGCTATTGCCATCGGTTTCTCAGCATTGAACGCCCTTACCCTCTCTCCTGCCCTTTGTGCCATATTGTTGAAGCCGCACAAGGCTCATGGCGAGGCTGATGAATCGCTCAAAGAACGTATGGGCAAGGCTTATAAGGCTGCAGGCAGAACCATGTATCAGCGCTATGCTGAGAGCATCGGTCGCATTTTGCACCCCAGCCTCACCCTCATCTTGGTCATCATCTCTATCATCGGTTTGATTTTTGGTGGATTCAACTTCAGTTCTCACCCCATCATCACCGTGATTCTCTCTATCGTAGCCATCATGGCATTCATTGGTTTGACTACGAAGAAGTTCCAAGACGCATTCGAGAATTCGTTTGAAAACATCTTGAAGTCGTACAAGAAGAAGGTGCTCATCTTCATCCAGCGTCCATGGCTTTCACTCGGTTTGGTAACGGGTAGTATCGCCTTACTCATTTGGATGATGAACATCACACCTACCGCCATGGTACCTTCCGAAGATACAGGTACCATTATGGGTGTTGTAACCATGCCTCCTGGCACCTCGCAAGACCGCACTGAGGCTTACCTCAACAAGGTTGACAGCCTCGTACGTTCATGTCCCTCTGTCGAAATCAGCACCATCGTATCGGGTTACTCGTTCATTGGTGGTCAAGGTCCCTCTTATGGTTCATTCATCATCAAGTTGAAGGATTGGGAAGAGCGTTCAATGAAGGAAAGCTCAACCGTGATCTTTGCCAACCTCTACCTCCGCTCACGCGATGTGTTTAAAGATGCGCAAGTACTCTTCTTCCAACCGCCTATGATTACAGGTTATGGTGTAACCAATGGTTTCACCCTCAACTTGCAAGACCGTACGGGTGGCGATTTGAACAAGTTCTACCAGGTGGCTCAAACCTTCTTGGCAGACTTGCAGAAGCGTCCCGAAATTGAGTCTGCTCAAACAACCTTCAACACCAACTTCCCGCAATACACCATCGACATCGATGCAGCCAAGTGTAAGCGTGCTGGACTTTCACCCCGAGACATCTTGACTACATTGCAGGGTTACTATGGTGGTCTTTACGCATCTAACTTCAACCGTTTCGGTAAGATTTATCGTGTAATGATTCAGGGCGAACAAGCTGACCGTGCCAACCTCGAGAGTCTTTATAAGATTAAGGTGCGCAATGGCAGCGAAATGGCTCCTATCACTGAGTTCATGACCATCACCCCGACATACGGTCCCGATAACATCAACCGTTTCAATATGTACACCTCTATGGCTGTGAATGGTAACCCCGCAAGTGGTTACACCTCAGGTCAGGCCATTAAGGCGATTGAAGAAGTAGCAGAAAAGAGCTTGCCCACAGGTTACTCATTCGAGTTCTCAGGTCAAACTCGCGAAGAGCAGCAAAACTCAGGTAGCACCACAGCTATCGTGTTCGTACTCTGCTTCGTCTTCATCTACCTCTTGTTGGCAGCACAATACGAGAGCTACATGCTTCCGTTTGCCGTATTGCTTTCTGTACCCTTCGGTCTTGCAGGTTCGTTCCTCTTCATCCAGGGTGTAGGTGCCATCAACAGCATTTTGCCCATCTTTGGTGAGGCAGCCAACAACATCTACGTGCAAATTGCCTTGATCATGTTGATGGGTCTGTTGGCTAAGAATGCCATCCTTATTGTAGAGTTCGCCCTCGAACGTCGCAAGATGGGTATGAGCATCTCTTGGGCAGCCGTATTGGGTGCAGGTGCCCGTTTGCGTCCTATTTTGATGACTTCATTGGCAATGATCATCGGTTTGTTGCCCTTGATGTTCTCATTCGGTGTAGGTGCTAACGCGAACCGTTCACTCGGTACCTCAGCCATCGGCGGTATGTTGATTGGTATGATATTCCAGATCTTTATCGTTCCCTCATTGTTCGTTATCTTTGAGTATCTGCAAGAAAAGATCAAGCCCATCACATGGGAGGATATGGACAATAGCGAAGCAAGCTCTGATATTGAACAGTATACTAAATAATTAAAGTATTGAAGTAATAAGCGATAAGCAAAAATTAGTCCATAGCGAAGCAAGGACTATTGCATTGCATAGAGACTATTTACTTACTGCTTATTACTTCAAAAAGCTTGATAATTTCTTTTATGAACAAATTATTTCCTATTATAGGTTGCACCCTTCTGATGGCAAGTTGCACGGGAATCTACAAAAACTATGAGCGCCCGCAGCAACTGACTCAGAGCATTGACAGTCTCTACCGCAACACCACCGAAAACGTGGTGAAGGCTGATACTGCCAACTACGGCAACACCCCCTGGCAACAAGTGTTTACCGATGCGCAACTACAAGCGCTCATCAACAAAGCACTTGCCAATAACACAAACTTGCTCAATGCCGACCTCAACATCCAGCAAATTCAAGCCGGACTGAAGATGGAACGCTTGGCATACTATCCTAGCATTGCCTTCCAACCTCAAGGTTCTATGAGCAGTTGGGACTTTAACAAGGCAAGCAAAACCTACGCTTTCCCCATCGCTGCAAGCTGGCAATTCGGTTCAATGGGTACCATTCGCAACACCAAGAAGCAGTACGAAATGAACCTTGAAGTGACCAAGGCTGCTAAACAAGCTGCACGCACTTCCATCATTGCAAACGTAGCCAACCTCTACTACACCTTGCAAATGCTCGATGAACAGCTTAAAACCACACAAGCTACCATCGAGATTTGGGCAGAGAACGTACGTGCTATGGAGGCTATGAAAGAAGGGGGCATGACCACACAAGCTGCCGTGTCGCAAGCCAAAGCCAACTACTATAACTTGCAAGGCACCGTGCCTACGCTGAAGAACAGCATTACGCAAACCGAAAACGCACTCTGCACCCTTCTTTGCGAAGCTCCCCACCCCATCAGCCGTGGCGCATTTAATGCCGACAACTTCCCTACACAATATGCCATCGGCATGCCCGTACAACTCTTGGCAAATCGTCCCGATGTACATGCAGCCGAAATGAAGATTGCTGCTGCCTTCTATGGCGTAAACATTGCCAAATCGGCATTTTATCCTTCGCTCAACATCACCGCACAGGGCAGTTGGACCAACAATGCGGGCATGATTGTAAACCCCGGTAAAATTCTTGCCACCTTGCTCGGTTCTATCACCCAGCCCCTTTTTACCAATGGCAAGTTAAAGGCCAACTTAAAGATTACGCAGTTGCAATATGAGGCAGCGCAAAACGACTTTAAGTCTACCCTTCTCAATGCCGGACAAGAGGTGAGCAATGCCTTGGCACAATATCAAGCTGCTGCACAAAAAGAGGAGGCTTGCAAAAAGCAAGTAGCCGAACTCACCACAGCGCTCGACAACACCAAGATGCTCTTCCAGCACAGCACAGGCACCTCATACCTCGAAACCCTCACAGCCCAACAGAGCCTCATTCAGGTTCAGTTGTCGCTCATCTCAGACAAGTTCGACAAGGTGCAAGCTGCCATCAACCTCTATCAGGCACTTGGTGGCGGACGCGAAGTTGAAACAAACAACAATACGAACAATAACTAACCTGCCCAAGCTAAGGTGCATTTTTTAGCACCTTAGCAAGGGAACTAAAAAATGAACAATTCCATGATTAGTCCGTTAGCATACGTCGACCCTGCAGCCCAGTTGGGTCAGAACGTAGAAGTAGGCCCCTTTGCCTACATCGAAAAGGGCGTTGTCATTGGCGACAACTGTGTGATTAAAGCACACGCCAGCATTCTCGAAGGCACCACCATGGGCACAGGCAACATTGTTTACCAAAACGCCGTAATTGGTGCCACACCCCAAGATTTTCATTACGAAGAGGGCAACCCCACAAAGGTTATCATTGGCAACAACAACCACATTCGCGAAAACGTAGTCATAGCAGGTAGCACCTACGCCGATAAAGCCACCACCATTGGCGATGGAAACTTTATTATGGACCGCGTACACATTTGCCACGACGTACACATCTTTAACAAGTGCGTCATTGGCATTGGTGCTTGCATCGCTGGCGATTGCGAAATTCACGACTGCTCAATTCAGAGCACAGGCGTAGTGGTTCAGCAGCACGTACGTGTAGGTCGCTTCTCGCTCATTCAGAGTGGTTGCCGCGTGCAAAAGGATGTACCGCCCTACGTAATTTTGGGTGGCAACCCTGCTGCATACAATGGCGTAAACGCAGTTGTGTTGAAGCACATCAACACTACCGACCGCATCATTCGCCACATTGCCAACACCTACCGCATCATCTACACAGGCAACTTTAGCCTTGAGGATGCAGTACTCAAAATTCCCGAACAAATCCCCATGAGCGACGAAATTCGCGACATTCTCGACTTTGTGAAGGGAGCTAAGCACGGCATTGTGCGACACATCAAGGAAGACTAATTTTTTTTCTCTCTTTCTCTATCCCAAGGAGGCAAACCCCAACAGTTTGTCTCCTTTTTTTTGTGAAAATAGCATTACATTCTATAAGATGTCAACATATCCCTAATCAATGATAAAACCAATTAAATCATGCACATTTTTGAACACCCCACCTAACGGGATAATCCATTACAACATGTCCCTTATCAACGACAAAAAAGCATGCAAAGACACGATTTATCTCACTAAATATAAATTTTGCTACATTTTGTTTGCACAATTCAATATAATCCCTTACCTTAGCCACCGACAATATTAAAAAAATAAAATATGCCCATGCCTAACCTACTCAAACTTGGCATTGTGGTTGCCATGCTATGCACTGCCCTTGCTGCTTGCCACACGCGGCATAAGTCGGCTTGCCACATTCGTCAATCGCACTTGCGCGAGGGCGATGTGATATTCAGACGTGGCACCTCTGCCAATAGCCGAATGGTGACGTTGTTGCAAGGTTTTTACTCGCACGTGGGCATTGTGGCAGACAGTAGTGGGCATGGCGACCTACGCATTGTGCATGCTGTGCCCGATGAGCCCGACTTTAAGGGCGACTACGATCGCGTAAAAATGGATAGGCTTGACGCGTTTCTTTCGCCTCAACGCGCCGAGGCTGCTTGCCTTATGCGACAAGATGATGCCGAAGTGGCACACAAGGCTGCCACCCATGCCTTGCGACTACTAAAAAAAGGCGTGTGCTTCGACGCTGATTATAACGAGCAAGACACAACCGAAATGTATTGCACAGAATTTGTGGCATACGTTTACAAACAAGCGGGCATGGACATTGCAGGGAATGAGCGAGAAAACATTCAAACGCCCTGGTTCAAAGCAAGATGCTTGATGCCCTATCACCTGCAACGGTGCAAAAAACTTCGATGCGTGTTGCGTTACTAAGGGAGTGACAAAGTTTTTTTAAAACCCCCTCTCCCCAATTTTATGCGCCCCACTCCATCGCCCCCATCTATCATCAAACAGAAAACACATTATAAACCCCTAAAATATTTACATCATGAAAACAATTCTTAGAATGCTGGCAGCAGTCAGCGCAGTGGTATGTATGGTGCTCTTTGCAGCCTCATGTAGTTCTCAATCGTCACCCAAGGACGTGGCAAGCCAGGCAATGGAATGCATGAAGAAGGGCGACGTTGACAAATTCGTCGACTTGCTCTACGTGGAAGAAGGCACCGATGCCGAAGAAGTGAAAAGAGGCAAAGCCATGATTAAGGCTATGTACGAAGGCAAGGGTATGGCTCAGCTCGAAAAGAAACAGGGCATTAAGAGCTACGAAGTGATTGACGAAAAAATGAACGAGGAGGGCAACCGTTGCAAAGTAACCCTCAAAGTGGTATATGGTGATGGTTCTGAAAAGGACAACGAAACCATTAACACCATAAAAGACAAGGACGGCAAATGGTGGCTTTACTTTTCAATGTAAACACCAAGCTATCCGTTAGTTTTTAACAAGCTAAATGAAAATTCAAGACAGGCTTCTTCATGCAATGGGGAAGCCTGGTTTCTTTTAATGTATAATTTATAATGTATAATTGCCATGCGGGTATAATTGCCATGCGGAGGGGACAATTTTTTGGTGAGTTAAAAAATGCGTCAACGTATTGGTTTATAATTGGTTTTACCTTATTATTTTAGGAAAGCCCTCTTCACACAAAAAATATTTACAATAAAAGCACAAAAAAGAGATAATAACGTTTTTTTTTTTTACATTTGCAAATTAAAACATATATCTGCATCAAAAAACAGTTACACTCTATAAATTATCTATTCTGAATGATGAATAATTACATGAAACGTTGGATAGGTGCTTCTGTTTGCTGCTTTATGCTTGGCGGCGGACAAGGCATCGTGGCACAGAAGGTGATTTTTCCGCAAGAGGTGCAAGCCAACAAAGCTCAGTTAGAAAGCAACGAAAATGAATGGACGCTGAAAAATGCGTTGCTCACAGCTAAGTTTGCCAAAGTGGATGGTAAACTCATTTTTAACGGCTGCGAAGAAATGAACCTAAAGCCTGGCACCGAATTGTTCAAGGTGGTATTGGGCGACGGCAGTAGCTTCACTTCGTCAGAGATGGAGTTGGTGAGCGTTGAAACCGAAGAACTCGTTGGCAACAAAGACGCTACAAAGGGTTCGGACCGCTTTGACGGTAAAGCCATTAAGGCTGTGTTTAAAAAAGATAAACTCAACATTGTGTGGCACGCTGTGTTGCGCGATGGTAGCCACTATTTGCGTACTACACTCGATGTAAGTGCCGACGAAGACATGGCTATGCAGTCTATCACGCCCATGATTTATAACGTGGACAACGAAAAAGCACAGGCTGTGCCCGTAGTTGTAGGCAACACACGCGGTGCCCTTCTTGCAAGCGATAAAATATTTGCCGGTCTTGAAACACCGATGGGTGTGAACGCTGCACAGGTAGCTAACGCGGGTTACGACACTTTTAATCCTAAGGGTTGGAACTCAAGTTCGTTTGTATGGACTCCTGGTGAAGAATTGCCTGCTGCCATTCGTGATGCTGGCTTTAAGATTGAAGGCAAAGACTTAGTTAGCGATGACGTACGCGCTGCGCGTGGCTATGTTTCGTTCCGTAAAACAGGCGAACAGACCATTACATTTAAATACACTAGCGGTAGCCACCGATTAGACGTGGTAGGTGTGGATGTAATTGATGGTTCAGGAAATGTATTGGCAAGCGACTATCACGCAGGCTATACCGGAACTGCCAAGGACCAAAACGTCTACACACTCAATATTCCCAAAGCAGGTGCTTATGTGCTTCGCTACTTTGTGGCAGGTGCTGCCAATCGCAGTGACTTCAGCAGCAATGGTTCGATTGAATTTAGCCAAAAAATTGCTGTACCTGTTGTAGTATACGACCTCATCGAAAAGAAGGACGAGGCTGAAACTACTACACCTCAAAAAGCAATCAAGAAGGCTGAAGCTACTGAAAACGGAATGACCATCTACGACCGCACGGGTTGGACCGTAACAGTTGATGGTTGGAATAATGACAATGGAACAGGAAAGGCCGAAGCCATTATCGATGGTAACAACAACACCTATTGGCACTCGCACTACGATGACAATACCAACAAGGCTATGCCGCACTGGTTTATGGTGGACATGCAAGAATCGAAGGAAGTGCAGGCTGTGGGCATTATCACACGCCAAGCTGCCCAAACTGTAAATGGTCACATCAAGGATTACGAAGTGTGGACAGGCGACGATGCCGAAAACTTAACCAAACAACTTTCGGGCACACTCGCCTACTCGCTCGACCAAGTGTGGATGGTATTGCCCCAAAAGGTGAATGCTCGCTATGTAAAGGTGGTGATTAAATCGTCACAAAATGGTGCACAGTTTGCTTGTGTGGCAGAATGCAACATTTCGCCCAACAATCCGTATGCCGAGCAAGAAGTTACAAACTTTGAAGTTGACGACAATGCAACTCGCCTTTGGACACCTGAATCATGGACCGAAGTAGCTGACGCCGACATTCCTTGGCGTGTGAAAGAGCAAGACCAAGCTTATCCCAACATCTTGGCTAAGACCATGGACGTAAACTTTGAAGTGGGTGGTGGTACGTTTAAAACTACCTTTAACTACCTAAGTGGTAACAACCGCCTCGACATGGTGGGTGTAGACTTGCTCGATGAAAACAACAGCGTGGTTGCCTCTGAATATCATGCTGGCTATACGGGTACAGCTAAAAATGCCAACGAATACGCACTTTGGGTTCCGCGCGAAGGTAAGTACAAATTGCGCATGATGATTAGCAAAAAGAACGAAGCGCTCACCTCATCGGGTAAGATTGACTTTAACTACACCAAGGTAGACACACTACACATGTTGGCACCCACCGAGGTTCCGATGACAGGTTATTGGCGCCGTAACACCACACTCAAAAAGAGTCAGCCGTGGGAGGTTAGCTCTGTGGTAGGTTTGGTTGCTCCCGGACAAGCCCGTCGCTCGTTCTTGGCTTATAGCGAACGTGAGCGTGCTGTGCCTTGGCGTGCATTCCCTCTCTACAACTCGTGGTACGAACTGAACATCGACCGCAACAATGCTGTAGGTAATAACGGTGTCTATGACGCCTCTGACCCCAACAACACAAAGGGTGACTACACAGGCAACATGACCTCTGAGCAGTGCGTTGACGTAGTGAACCATTGGAAGGAGAAATTCTATGATGTATATAACAAGGCTCCCTATGCTTTTGTGTTTGACGATGGTTGGGACGCTTATGGCACATGGACTTTCAACTCGAACTTCCCCAATGGCTTTACTGCCGAAGACAATTTGGCTAAGAGCATGGGCGTGGGCATTGGTGCATGGCTCGGTCCTGTAGGTGGTTATGGCGGTAGTGGTACTTATCGTCGTAAATATTGGAATGGTCGTGGTGGTATGCAGTTGAGCAATGAAACGTATTACAACTACTTCATTAACTGCTGCAACAGCATGATCAATAAATACGACTTCCGTTTCTTTAAGTTCGATGGTATCAGCGCACAAGGCACAGCCTACGGACCTGATGCAGGCGACACGGGTATTGAAAATGCGGAAGGCATCATCAGCATTGAACGCGAAGTGCGTAAAACACGTCCCGACATCTTCTTCAATACCACTGTAGGTACATGGGCTTCGCCCTTCTGGTTCCATTATAGCGATGCTGTATGGCGCCAAGATGCCGACTGTGCACGCATTAGCAACACGGGTACCGACCGCGAACAGTGGATTACTTACCGCGACTACATGGTTTATAAAATCTTTACGCAAGGTTCTCCTCTCTGCCCCATCAACACGTTGATGACGCACGGACTCATTCTTAGCGAAAAGGGTAAACCTCACACTCCGAGCAATTACGAATACAATGGTGTGCTTCGCGAAATGCGTTGCGCCTTTGGTTGTGGTTCGGGCATGGTTGAGCTTTACACCGACTATAAGTTGATGGACGAGATTAAGGACAACGCTGGCAATGCAGGCGCACTGTGGAAGGACTTGGCTGAATGCATGGATTGGCAACAACGTAATGCCGACGTACTGCCCGATATCCACTGGGTAGGTGGCAATCCTTGGGATGGTAGCAAGGTTAATGTATACGGTTGGGCTGCATGGAATGGTAAGAAGGCTACCCTCACACTTCGTAACCCCGATGTGAAGGAACGTCAATTCACCACAACACTCCGCGAGATGCTCGACATCCCTGCTTACATTCAAACAAGCATCACACTTAGCAATTCGTTTGCCGACCAGAAGGTGGCTATCGACGGTGGCTTGAAGGGTATTGAAATGGATAAGCCTATCAATATTGATGAGCAACTCACACTCACCTTCCCTGCCTCTACCGTATTTGTGTTCGAGGGTGTTGACAATGGCAACTTCAACTTTGACGCCGTACCTACCCCTCCAGCTACAAGCATTGGCACCGTGAAGAGTCCTTTTGTAAATGACAATTCGCGCATGTACGACCTCTCAGGTCGCAAGGTTTCTGCTCTACAAAAGAACAATGTGACAATTGTAGACGGAAAGAAGAAGGTGTACTAATATACACCCCTAATTATGTGACTTTATAATGAATTTCCCCGTTAGGGGTGAGATAAGGTAACCAGGTGTGTGAAGGGAATTTACTCCCCTTCTCATGCCTGGTTTCTGTATGCAATAAGACCAAACTACGCACGCCGTAGATGTGCGTAGTTTGATATTGTAATCCGTGTTAACCAGGCATGAGAGAGAGGGGAGACAAGCCGAGGGCACTGAAAAACCTCTTAAATTCTTTTATGTCTAAAAATAATGCTCATAT
>ERZ1026874.267-NODE-267-length-35059-cov-27.591675_pt1 | contig 35059 bp, 38 predicted proteins | sample MGYA00380167_ERZ1026874 | MGnify/ENA primary metagenome ERZ1026874 (study PRJEB33269, sample SAMEA4719803) | human gut metagenome | biome: human-associated habitat; feature: organic feature; material: feces | place: Cameroon | collected 2013-10 ...
CTTTTTTGTCTATCAAACCAAATTTGTCACGTTTGTTGTTATGTATTACGCAATGTCCATTGTGAAATACATACCCTTCTGCACCAGTGATGTATGGAATATTCAAGTCAATAACGACATTTCCTTTGGAATCGATGAATTTTATCATTCCGTTGTCATCTACGGAAGCCAAGCCATCAGAGAATACCCATGCGTGCTTGTACTGAGGCTTGATAGCTATTTCACCTGTCAGCATATTGAAGTAGCCACGAGCATCGCCGTTACTATAACAGACAAGCGAGTCGTCCCCCAATGGTTTTGAAATCCAATGTATGCCCTTGACAGTCTTCTTGCCATCACGAGTTTCAACATACCCATCCGTTTCATAGGTACGGCTATAGTAAGTGGCATTTCTTGACAGATACTGCGAGTCATAGTAGGAGTCATCCAAATATTTCGCAGCATTCACTTTCTTGTAAACAAACTCGTATAGCGCATTACCTCCAGCACATGCAAACACAAACATGATGAACGCAAAACAGCCTCCAACAACACGTCGAATAAACTTGCCATACTTAGATTCATCCTTCATTCCAAGTATCACGGTGAACCATTCTGCTGTTGCTGAAATAATACCTGTCAGCCCTTTCCAAAATAAAATAATTGCTCTTTTCATATGCCCCTTATTTTAAGCTTCTACTTACTTTCTTCCTCATCAAAGGCTTCATCTGCCAATCTTCCATAGCAACCAAGACGTTCTTCCTTTGACATCGGTTCTGCACAAAAAGCAGCCTCATTCTTCATTTGAGAAAGACGAGAAAAGAAATTCATACGGGTCGTGGTGTCTTTGCGCATGGAAGCACGTGTTCCTTCTGAACTATAATCAAAATTACGAGCATTGCGGATAGACATTGACATAGCAACTTCCATTGAATCTTGATTTGCTCCCATGTAAGTGAATGTCCATCCCTCTGTGCGGAGCTTTTCTACAAGAGATTTGATACTTCCTCCATCGTACTCCTTGGAGGCGTTTTCCATACCATCTGTGATGATGGTTACAACAACGGTTACATCATCCATATTTTTGACATGATTGCGCATGGCTGTGATTGTGAATCCCATGGCATCATAAAGTGGAGTGCAGCAGCAAGGAGTATAATCCTCCATTGTCAAGGAATGCGCTTTGGCAACAGGTACTCTGTCAAGCACCTTTCGCATCTCGCAACTACAGAATGTTACCAATGACACGAAATGCTCTTGGGTATCGGCAAATTTCTCTTGCGCCTTCTTGATTCCTGCCAGAGTCTCGTTGAAACCATCAACGGCAGCCTTGCGAATACATTCCATAGAACCGCTGCGGTCGAGGATTATCACATTGAAGACCTGAGTCTTCTGATTGGTTGGTTTATTCTCCATTTTGTATAATTTATAGTTGTTTTTGTGTTATTGTTATTCTTCAATCTCTCTCATTGCTTTGTAAAAAACAGAACGTATTTGAGCGATGATGTCTAATGAATGTTCAAACTGTGAATAGAGACACTCCTCATCACAATAATAGAACTCGCAACTGGCTGTTACACTTTTCAACGTCTTGTCTATAAAGACCTTTGCCAAGGTTACATCTCGTGTCAGTTTGTTGCACACGGTGAGCGTCTTGATTTCTTCTCCCTCATTCATATCGTAAAACTGAGGAAGCATGACCACCAGATATTTGGATTCCTCTTGTTGGGTTCCAAGTACATAGATAGTCTTCATCTGACAGCAAAAAACTATGTCGCCATCATCATCCACCTTAGGCTTGTAGCCCATGACTTCAAGCGTGGATTTTACCAAGTCTCTTTTCTTCATAATATTGCCCTCCATCTATCATTCATTACTTTCGTCAGTTGTTGACTCGCAACCTTCCGTATCATCATCGGATGAAGTTTCAATCTCGCGCAATGTGTTACGAGCGAATACCAGTCCTGCCTCCAATTGGTAAATCATACGAGGTATGATTATTTCAAAATCCTCCCCTCCAAATATTTCACGCTCATAAAAGAGCCACATACCGCCACCTAAAGTATATGCCTTTACATATTTTAATGTTGAGTTTACCTTTTCCTCTAAGATACAGTATTGAGCGGCATTGTTCTCGTCATAGTCATGAAAACCAGGAAGAGCAATGGACAGGAAATTCTCGTCATTCTCATTGTACATATAGAGAAAGCGTATACCCTCATAGTCAAATACATACCCCATGCCATCTGCATCCTCCAACTTAAAACCAAGGTTGGCAAATGCTTCTAAGATTTTTTCTTTCATAATCGTCTGTTTTTAATGTTTTACAATTTTATATGAAACCGATGCTGACGTGCTTACAACCTTCGTCTTTCGGAGAGAACTCGCTGCGTAAACGCTCATATTCACGTATGTCACGGTTGTTTACCGATGGGCTACGCCTTGCGATAATCTCCTCAAGTTGCGTTTGCGTAATTTTACGCAGTTTTCCGTCTCGGCAGTTTATGGCTTCATTGAACTTCTTACGTGCCGCTGATTTAACGATGTAGGTAATATCACTGCAATTATAGCCTTCCGTCAGGTTGGCAAGCCGTTCGGTGTCTATAGTTTCGTCTTGCGGTAATTTCGACAGCTCCAATGAGAACAGGCTCATACGTGCATCCTTATCTGGCATATCCACATATATAAGTTCGTCTATGCGTCCTGTTCTTAGCACAGCTCTGTCAATACGTTCTGGGTGATTTGTAGCAGCAAGCACATAAACGCCTTTGTCAGAAGCATTGTTGAGCATGCAAAGGAACTCGTTCACCTCACTGTCATAATGCTGATTGGCTTCATCTCCTGTTCGCCGAGGCACCATAGCATCAAATTCATCAAAGAAGAGTAAGGTAGGAGCATTTTTCTCGGCATCTTTGAACACTTCGCCTATTTTCTGCTGTGTACCATGTACCCATGTGCAAGCTAAATCATCAGGTACCACCTTTATGAAGTGAATCCCGACCTCTTCTGCCATTTTCTCTGCAAAGAACGACTTGCCACATCCTGCCGGACCATAGAAGAGCATGGATGGAGGACGGATGCCGTAAACATCTGCCAGTTCTCTATTCTGGAGAACATTGACAAATCCTTCTCTCACCATCTGTTTCAATTTGTCCATTCCTGCGACATCATTGAAACCATGCCCTTGCTTCCTAATCATTGTTTTCTGGGCATGTTGAACGGATGCGTCTGTTGTTTTTGCTTCTTTATCGTCTGTCGTCATAGGATGCTGTCCGTTGATGCGACGGAACCATTCTTTTTCAGTCTTTGAAGTTTCCATCTGTCTGTCCTCCATTTATCTTGTTATACCTTTTTATTTCTATGTATAAGGAGAGTGGAAAGTAACCTCTATCTATCACTGACTGAAAATAAAAATTCCCTCAACTCATTTGAATATGTATCAATTGATGTTGAGGGGATGAAGGATCGTCTTTGTTGTCCTGTCAATCTTTTCACCGATAACTAATCCCTTACCAATGTCCGCTTCCATTGTTCTACGAGACATTTGCATCCTTCTTCTATGTGATGTGCAACACGTTCATATATCGCTTCCGACTGCCAATGAGGATCTTCCACAGGCTCGTCTATATTGAACGCCATTTTATTGAATAGCACAACTCTATCCCAATGGTTATAATCCAGTTCTTTGGTGATTGCGTTACGATGATGCCCTTCAAAGACGATAATACAGTCTGCATCCATCAGGTTCTCATGAGTCATGTGCGTCGTGGTACCTGATAGACTATAGCCCATTCGTCGTGCCGTCTCTACCATGACCGTATCACGAGGATTCTTGCCCCAATCCAATGTTCCAAGCGAGAAGGTTTCAATTTCTTTCATACCCTCCTTGTCCAAAAGTGCTTTTGTCACACACTCAGCAAATGGTGAACGGCAGGCATTACCTGTGCATACAAAGCAAACTTTATACGTGTTGAATTTGTTCATATAATATTGAAAGTTTTGGGCATCTTCACGCCACCATTACTGTATGTTATCATATTTTTTGTCTTTATAGTTGTTCGTGTATTCCCTTATGATTTTACAATTTTGTTCTCCTTGTTCTTACCAATATGCCACCCATTGCACCATGCACACTTATATACGGAGAAGTGTACGCCATGTTTCTTACCCATCGCTTCAGCTGCACGTAATCCAACTTTCTTTGTGGGGTAGGAAATCTTTGGCTTACCCGTGCGTCGGGATATATGGCTGTATTGGCTGAATATACCAAAAGCATTGTGCGTGATGAATATATTACGCCAAGCCCCTTTTCTCGTTAACTGATTCCAAACAGCTAATATGCAATTTCTTATGTCCATAAATGTATTTTTAGAGATAGTAGAAATTCCCATAGTTGAATGCAGACAATGGGGTCTTTTCTTCATCCATAGCCTTCATCCTTTCTGGTATTTCATGAAATGACGTATTCTCATCAAGCAATTGGCGCAATTTTAGAAACATCGTTCGATTGGATGTCGCTATCTCTTCTTGCGTTGCTATGATGCCATACTCATCCGCTTCATGTTGCTCAGAGATTATCATGCCAGAAAATAAGCCATGTATGCCTTCTGCTTGTGCGAACAAATTAGCGTGGCACCATATCCCGACAAGGTTACTGCCGTGCTTGCGTAGATAAAAAGCATGTGGGTGTCCTACAATTATCTTGTCAAACTCATTCTTTGTGTCATCTTCACGATAGTAGAGACCCTTGTCTGACCCATGTCCGAGCAACAGGATTCTATTGGTAGTAGATGTATGATGCAATAGATGCCCGATTTCACGATTAGAACAATCTTCTGTCACAACTTGTACTCCAAGTCCTTTGTAAAGAACTTGGAGTATAGTTGTTGTTCTATCTTCTGGATGAATCACTAACATAGTTCAATTTCATTTTTATACCTTTCCCATTCAATATTTCACCTCTCACATCGTCTGTTTTACAGAGATATAAGTCATATCCAATGGCTGTAATATCACGGTATCTTGGAGGAGTGATAATCTTTCCACTTGATGACATCAACCCGAACCAACCAACTTCTGCCTCATACAACTTACAACTTGCTGTCTTTTGACAAATCGTAGGTTCAGCTTCCGCCGTCTCACCTGTCAGTTTCCCCTCATCGTCATAATTCTCTGCTGTCGTATAGCGTATTTCGTATGTGTTATACAATATTCCGTCAACGGTACTTATAACTTCTGACATGCTTTTCTATACCACCAACAGAGCTTTGGCGGATATCGGAAAGGGGTTGCGTATAAACTTCTCTAAACATGTCGCTTAATTTTGATTAGTTACTTATAATCGGATGGATAAAAGCGGCTATAGATTTTGTACTTGTAACAGATGTTGTCTATGCAGCCATATATTGCAGTTCCAACCAACAGTAACATCAGTGTCGCAAAACTTCCACCTACCACACGACGGATAAATTTCCCATACCTTGATTCGTCACGCATTCCAAGGATTGTCGTAAACCATTCTGCCGTAGCAGCAATAATGCCTGTCAATCCTTTCCAAAACAGGACTATCGCTCTTTTAATCGTTATCTTCTTTGTCTCCATGTTTATATGATTTTTGTATTACTAACTTTATCTATGAACATAGAGAGGAATAAACAAACATTTCTATCATTGACTCACTTGAAGATATTTAAGCACGCTGTCCCAATCAGGAAAGTCTTCACTTCCAAAGCGAAGCCATTCTCCATTGAAGCCACTTGTTCCATGTTCCCCTCTATCGTCAATGATATAGTCGCCTCTGAGCAAATTCTTGTGGTGCGAGAGAATGAGACGTTTGCAATAGTACTTATCTAGATATCGGTTTACCCATTCCACTTTATCTGACCATGTGGTTGGATTGCTCCAAAGAGAGGTGGAGAGGATATAAACGTCATACTTGCCACTTTGCTGTAAGGCAGACATTGCTTCGACTGCACCTTTAATCGGTGTTAAATAAGAAACGATGTTTGGCACTTCATTATATCTTCCAGCATACTCCTTGCGAAGCTCATCACCAATTAGTTCCAATCCTGCATGAAAATCCATCAGCACTCCGCCCATGTCAACATAGACTATCTTTTTCTTCGTTGTTTTCTCTTGTTCCAAGTCTTCATGTTCATATGTGACAGACTTCTCGATAAGTTCTTGTGTCTTATCCCGCTTGTCATAGTTGTCACGTAACTCAGTCAAGATTCCACACAGTTCCGTTGGTGTCAATATAGTCTTGTATGAATTGTTCTCACCTGTTAAATGTGCCAACAACATTCCCCTTGTCTGCATCAATGCAGTACGGAATCGTTCGCTTTGCTCAAACATGGCTTTATAAGCACGATGAATCAAATCTTGGTATTTATCGCTTTGTCTGTCAATAGCCTGTCCTTTCCACCATACTATTTGGTCTGTCTGCCACGATGTTACGCTCATCTTTCTGGCATTACCACCTTTCATGCTGCATATCTGACGCTGCTTATTGATGTCTTGTCTCTTCAACGATTGAAGAAATCCCTCCATGCTGCCACATATCATGCCGTCGAAACGAAAACTGTTGCTGCACAGGTTGCTCAATACGTTTGAAGGACAAGCACCGTTTGAACGTATATCCAAAGTGTTAGTCTCAGGATTATACATATCTTTCAACTCATGCCCATTGCGTGAAGTTGCCTTATAATTCTCTTCTAACATACAATTTAACTTCTTTCAAAACACACTTTACAGTTACACATCTTTCTTCGTCAAATTCCCATTATTCAAAATTTTATTGCCAAATTTTTCCTCAAACTCTGTAACGACATTCTTAAAATGCGGAGTCAAGCGATTGAAGGCTTCTTTGTACATTTCTTCTGGTACTCCAAAGTAAGCCTCGGCAATAGAGCCAGTTATACAGGCAAGAGTGTCACTGTCACCACCAATGCTTACAGCATTACGTATGCAGTCCTCAAAGTCGTTGCCATCAAGGAATGCTACGATAGCTTGTGGAACTGTGTCTTGGCAGATTCCTCCCCATTTATACGTATCACGAATCTCGTCACAGGTGAAGTTCAGGTTATAACCAAAACGTGTAGATATTTCGCTCCTTATCTTTTCTTTGCCAAACCCTTTCCTGCCTAAAAGAACACAAATCGCTGTAGCCTGTGCGCCCTTAATACCTTCAGGGTGATTATGGGTACTCTCTGCCGAGTGTTTTGCATATTCAAGGACATCCTCGATGGTATTAAAAGCCCATCCTACAGGTCCGACACGCATTGCACTACCATTACCGCAACTTGTATATGGTTCAAAATTTCCATTTTCAGCTTGCCATAGCCATTTCTGGAAGCCACTACCATATCCTCCCAAAGGATGTGGATAGTTTGCCCCATACCTATAATAATACATACCGCTGTCACTTTTGCTTGCACCTTCGAGAATCCATTTTGCTGTAGCGATTGTCAATATACTATCATCTGTATAGCCAGACCTATCCGAGAACAACGAGAAATCCTTTGTCTTTATATTGTGGAATTCATATATACTTCCCACAATGTCCCCTATAATACTTCCTATCATAATTTTTATTTGATTACATTATTTGAACATGAACATTCTATATCAGGCTATTTTAACGACTCAATATATCTTTTGATTTTGGGGTGGTTAATAGGATAGATATGAGACGAATAATGAATGGCATGATCATTTATGCCTATTTTCTTTTCTTCTCCTGTCTTGGTATTTCTCGACAACCATGATATGAATTTTGAACCGTCGGAATATCCCTCAACCTCTGGTTCACTAATTACCTCCCATATTATAACTACCCCCAGTCGTGATATAGAGCCATATACCTCTGCAAATATGGCACCTATATGAATGTCCATAATGCCATAAACTGTCTTTACTTCCATTTTTCTTATAAATTCTCGTATTTCCTCAATATTTCCTTGACATCATTCATCGGCTGGAATGGAACTATAATCTCCAAGTCCTTGTTGATGATGCAATATATCTTTTCTTCGTCATTGTCTTCCATGCCGAAACCATCTTCGTCAGCAAAGTATCGTCCATCGGGATATACTGTCCAACAGATTGCGCAAACGCCATTTCTGAAATTATCATATCTGCCAAACCAATATCGAACCCATTTGCAACCATTGAAGTCAGGACACCCCTTATTGGTCGCATCAAAATCAATCTCATTGTCTGCGACAAGAAGTGTTCCGTCTTCACTAACAAGCTGACGTGCCTTGCCTGTTTCTTTATTGATGATGGTGTAACTTCTACCTTTCCCACTAAGCACAGCCATATTCTCACCTATATCATAGGCATCCTTGAAATTAGTCTTATCCATAGCTTCTATGTTTTATTTGTTGTAATAATCCTTTTCCCTAAAATTATACACATTCTATCAGTATAGCCGTATAGTTATCATCTCCTTGTTTCTCACAAAGAAAATCGAACACGTCAAGAATATCTTCTAATGGTTTGTCATCCATCATCCGTGCTTGCAAGATGTCGGGAGCCATGCTCTTATACAGTCCGTCAGAACAAAGCAATATTCTATCACCTGCTTGAAGCTTGATTTGTTGGATGTCTGGCACAGCTACTTCTGGGCGATAGGAAAAGAAACATTTGCTAACGATTTCCCATCCAAAGTCAAGGCGGACATGGTCTTTCGACTGATAGAGCAGTCCTTCTTCGGGTCTTTGCACATAGCAACGGCTGTCGCCAATGTGTGCAATGGTTGCCACATCATCCTCTATGCTTGCCATAACCATTGTTGTCCCCATCTCTGCATGATGAAGTTCATATGCTTTTTTGTCAATAGCACAGCTTGCTTTCTTGCAAGCAAGTTTTACTTTTGAATCACAATCGGGCGTACCGATATGCTTCTTCCAAAAGTCAGATATGGTATTGCATACTGTTTCACTGGCGGTTTCTCCAAAAGAATGACCACCCATACCATCACAGACTAGTCCCATAAATCGGTTGTCTTGTGGCATATCAATGACATTGAAGGCATCCTCATTATTATGCCTTCTACCAGTCTTACTTATTGTTGCATATCTTATCTCCATTTTCCTCTTCTTTATGGTTAATGATAATAAAGAGGCAAAGGTAACCTCTTATATATCTGTAACGTAGCTTTTTCTCTTATATTATTCTTGATGTTGTCATTTTTACCACTTGATGAATCTTTCCAACTTTGGTTTCAAGTCCTCATGCTTGGAATAGTCAAACACCAAATACTTGTTAGCTTCTTTGAAAGGTATGACCGCATGATATTCACCTGTCGCAAAGCAATCAATCTGATAAGGATGATATGTCAAGACAATGCCTTCTGGCAGTACGGCAAAGTGAGTCAAAGGAAAATCCTTCTCGGTAAATGCCTTTTCGTTGTAACCATTCCATCCTGCCCATTCGTCACAAGAATAATTATGAACAAGCAATGACTGCATGACCTCATCCATACCGCTTGTATCAACCATAGGACAATGGAAAGAGAATATACAATGTGTAAAATCCTCCCACGAACTTTCACGTTCATAACAGAAATCGTATTCTTTCTTCAAGCTCTCCAATGCTAAATGCCGAAACTGTTGTACCATCGCAGGTTTCACGGAATTGTTGACATCTAACAATCCACTTCTTCTCTTGTCGTAAGTGATATAATATTCACGAGGTAAATCGTGAAGTCCACCATTGTACAGGCTTGCTCTATAATAGTAGGTAGTGTAGTCATTACAATCTGCCACTTTCCTCACTCTTATATCGCAAGTCATCCTTACCTCCAACGTATCTTCTATTTGAAATTCTGCCCGACAGAGTTTTTCCCACAACACACCATATTCATCCAAAGAATGCAGCATGTCATTTGACGAAGTACACTTACCTACTGGAATGTCCCTATTGTTTTCCAACTGATAAAACGCATCGTCCCTAATAGCAGCCATCATCCATTCTCGAATAGCCTTATCTGCTTCTGTTGTGTCTTTGGGAATCTCCAAATCCACGCTAAATCCAGCATCCATTCTTTCGTACTTGTTCCTTGGTTTGATATGGTAGTCTTTTATCAACCTCTCAACAGACACGTCATTTTCTTTATCTTCCTTTTGGGCATAATATAGGTCGCTGAATGAAACGTCTATTGTTTGCGCTCCTGCTACCAAAATAACCATGTCTTCATCCTTTGGTTTGCGGCAAAACACATCGTCTTGAAGACCTATACATTTTCCATCTGAGAAGCAAATAGTATCAGAACTTGCAAAAAGACGTAAGTTGTTCCATTTGCCAAGATAGTATAGTCCTGTTGCACTACAAGGAGGTGAGAACAACACCTTTTTGTTCTTGATGTCGTAAATCTCTTTGTCATCCAGACTCACATAGCCAGTTGTATTGTTAATAGAAGTTATATTCGACGCTCCAATTAGAGGATAATAGAAACCATTACGCTCATATTTCAAAAGATAATAGGGAGTTCTATCGTCTGAATTAGTATAGTTCCAGACGATAAGCAGACTATCGCCAATCCTTTCCCTTATATCAAAAGTATCACCATCAAGCGTCATTTTTTCGTCGTCAACTATTGCTCCCTTTAGACCGACACCTATTTTCAAATCCGAACATGACAATAGGGACAGGTATATCACGATTACCGCCAATACAATGTGAAAATTTTTGTTCGTCATCGCTTATTATGCCATTATATAACTATAAGTTTATAATTGAATCAGCATTCTCTTGTGATATGTCATCATTTTCCATATCTTCATCTGTAAGCAAGTCCAATTCGTTAGGGAAATTTCTGACATCGAACCAACATAATTGTTCATTACGACACACTATGTATATCTCTCCATCGTCAAATTGTTTTGCTCCGACAATTGGACCTTTTATTATACACTCAGAGACTATATGATTGTCTTTGACTGCAATTATCTTAGCAGAATCGTCTCCTAATAGTTGCCAAAAATAAGACATAGAGTCTATGGTCGCAATACTGTCGCCGTATTGATTACTGCTGTCTGTGCTACCATTTGCCGTACATCCAGACAATATGATTGTCAGCATACAGATAACTCCGAGTATTTTTGAACTTTTCTGCATCGTATTCTTTATCTTCTCCATAACTATGACACTCTTCATTTTACTGATTCTTATTCTGTTTCCATTAGTTGTGGTTTTACAATCAACTCCAATCGTTTAATATCATCCTCAGTCAGTTGAACATTTCCACCGCTATGATAATATTTAAGTACTCGTGCTGCACCTTTTCTTCCAAGCATAGCATGCTCTTCAGCTTTCATATAGTATTCTATGGCAAGTTGTTCCTCTGTCTCACCATTTTCATCTGATTCATAATAGAGGTTGCCAAGAAGGTTGTAAATAATTGGTATTTGTTCAGCAATAATGGCAAATCTGTCGACATCGGATTTTACCACAGGTTTTCTATCGGGAACTATCAAGAAGATTTCCGCCAATGAGCAACCTTTATCCGCAGCCTCTTTGATAAGCCTTTTTGCCGTGATAGTGTCACCTTGATCCATCATGACAAAGGCGAGAAGCGTTTGGGCTTCTGGACTGTCATTTCCACGAAGGACTTGTATCACGCTGTCTGCACTTTCCGGAATATATGACTTATATCTTTCCATCAACGTGAACAATGTTTTGTATTCATGCTCGTTAGGCAATTTTTTGAAGTAGTCTTCCATTGTTTGAATACCCCCACGTTCCTCGGCAATAGCTGTCATTGTTATCATACCCAACAAATCCTTCTTTACACCAAAGCCGTCACGATAACAATCAGCCAATTTCAAATAGGCCTTACAATCTCCCCATCGTGCTTGATGGAGCAATGACGCAATAGAGTCTTGTGGCGTAGCAACGACAACACTTTTCTTTTCCGACAACTTTTGTGAAGCCAATGTATCTTCCATCATCTGTTGTTCTGAACAACTAACAAAGGCCAACATCATTATTATGTATAAACACCAATTCTTCATCTTTCAACACCCTTGATTCGTGTCGGGCGCAACTTCTAAAATTCGTCTCTTGTCTTATCCAGTAGTTCTTTGGATAGTCTCTTGCTTTTATTATCTGCAATACACATGTGTTCCATCAAGTTCTTCTTGACAGCCTCAATTCCTATTTTCCCTTTTTGGTAACCATTGACAAGTCTCCTGATATTATTAAGTTTGACCTCCAATAACCAGTTGAATAACACTCCTTGTTCACGTGGCAAATCGGAATACCATTCATCTATCCCCTCACGATGTTCACGGTAGGTTGTCAAGGTGAACATATAATCATCATGTATAAGCTTGACCATTGACCGATCATTACATAAACCTGCCAGTTGCTTATATGCCTCTATCAACCGATAGTCAACGGGCATGACAGAACGCCATGCAGCCATATTCATGTCGGCTTGGGTACCACAGCCGTATGTTCCCATGATTCCATCAATCACCCGAAATAGTTTTTCGTAACTGTTAGGATCTTGCCATTCGCCATCTGTTTTCTTATAGAAGTGCTTCATCTGCAGTCGTGCTACCTCATGCCAGACAAAGGATGCGCTTGCTTCATCCATACCCGAATTGACCATACTTGCGTATGAATAGAACAGGGCAATAACGATAGAAATGGTGTCTTTGTAGTCTTTTGTAATCCACTTGTTATACTCTTCATTGTCCATACCCAAGTCTTCCAAACTGTAGCTGCCAGTTTTGCTATACGCTGTATCAGCGATGGATAGCAAGGTGTCAACAGTATGTTCTGAACAGGTAACGTATGCCATCACTTTTTTCTTGTCAACATCCAGATGTTTCAAGACAAATGGAATGCTGTCTTTAGCTACCATCACAATATCGGATTCCCGATTATTCAATCCGCTTTTGTTTCCCTTACAGGAAACTACGGAAATGACAATCAGAAACAATACCGTCATTTTGAATACTGTAGTAGTTTTCATGTTGTTCTTTTTTGTTATTCTATATCTATTCTTGCCACTTCGTCCACGTTGTTGATTTTTCCAATATTGCCAATGGCTTTTTGCAATTCTTCCGAAGAATGTACTTCAAAGTCCACCATTGTTTCCACAATACGGTCTTTCGTTTCTGTCACAAGTCTGGAGATGGAGAGGTTCTGCTGTTCCGTGATACAATTCACCACATCATTGAGTAGATGATGGCGGTCTATGCCTCGGATTCTGATGCGGACGGGGAAAAGAAAATTCTCATTCTCTTCGAAGTTTACTGCCACTATGGAATCACCCTGTTCGGATGCCTGTCTGATGGCAGCAAGGCAATTACGTTTGTGAAGTGTGATTCGTCCTTCGGCATCTTTGAAACCGATAACCTCATCGCCTGGCAGTGGATGGCAACAGGTGCAACGCTTATACTCCATGACAGGGCGGTTCGCAAAGAAGCTACCCAAACTACGCTTTGCCTTGTATGTCAGCACGTGGTGAATCCAATCAGACTCTGGCATGGAATCATCAGCCGTTCCTATTTCTACACAGTCACCACGATGCAGAATCGTCTTCACTGAGGATAGTTTTCCGTTGATTCGAGCATACACCGCATGAATTCCCAACTCCGTATGTATTTCAAAGGCAAAGTCAAGTGCCGTAGCATTCTTTGGCAACACGATACATTTGCCTTTGGGTGTAAAAGCCATGATGTTGTCGTAGTAGAACGAAGCTGTCACACCATCCATGTAGTCCATCTCGTTGGTATGGTATGCCATATCTTTAAGCACCGCCTTGAATTTCTCCAGCCATGCTTTCACGTTATCTTCTGTTCGCTCTGCCGTACAGCCAAGGCGATTATTGCGTATCATGCGTTCCGAAGAGATATGTACTTCTTCCCACTTGCCTTGCATGTTGAGCAATTTCACATGAAAGCTCTGGTAGCCGTTTTCCTTGGGCGCATTGATATAGTTGACCACCGAGCATGGACGCTCCTTGAAGAAGTCGGAGAGAACTGCGTATATATGCAGACTGACTCTCTTCTCTTCCTGCAATCCTTCGGTCTTATAGATGATACGGATATAGTGCTTGCCGTCCACATGTTGGAAGTCGCATTCCTTTGTCTGCATCTTTCGCCATATACTATACGGTGAGCGCATTCGCAATTCGATACGTGCCTCTATGCCATTGTCTGCCAATATCTCTTGTGCTTTGGCGATGAAAGCATCCACATCCGTCTTTTCCGTCTGTTGAAGTTCAGTCAACAGTTTCTCGAGCTTTTCATATTCACGAGGGCAACGGTAACGGAATGACAGATTTTCAAGTTCGGTCTTCACGTTATATAGTCCGAGTCGATTAGCCAATGGAGCATAGAAGTAATCGGTCTCCGAGGCTATCTTCATCTGCTTGTCAGGACGCATACTGCTCAATGTACGCATGTTATGGAGACGGTCTGCCAACTTTACCAAGATTGCACGCACGTCAAACTGTACAGAAGAGAGTATCTGACGGAAGTTGTCCACTTGTTTCGACTGGTCATACTTCGCTTTCTTTTGCTTGGTAACAACGCCAACCAAGAAGGCAACATCGTCACCGAAACGCTCACGTATCTCGTCTATCGTATAAGGGCAATCTTCGATTACATCATGCAAGAACGCAGCCATTACAGGGTTTGCACCAAGTTCCATCTCCTCGGCAACAATTCGTGCCACGGCTACAGGATGACTGATATAAGGTTCACCCGACTTGCGTCTTTGGTCTTTATGTGCAAACTTGGCGAGTTCATACGCCGAATGTATCAGCAACATTTGTTTCTCATCCACTCGTTGCTCCATTAATGTGAATATTGCATTCACATCGGCTTGTATCTTGTCTTCATAATTTCTGTCCATAATCTCATACCTTTTTGTTGTTCATTATAAGAGAGTGGAAGAATGACTTGATTATATCAACAGATCATTTAATTCAGCGGATATTTTTTGCGGCAACCATCATTCTTCTTTTGTTTATGCAACCAACAAGATAGAAGTAACCATCTTCTTGTCATTCTATTGTTTTTTCTAATTGACGTTCCATTTCATTCATCTGACAGGCTATGTTGTTGATAATTCTATCCTCTGCACGTTCCATGCGTTTCTTTTTGATGGGTGAATAAAAAGCATTAAATACCACAAAGAACAAAGCAGGGTAGAAGCATTGTTCCACCATGCTCATGTTTGTTTGGTTATGCAGCAGCCATGCAAGAAGCCCTGTCAATACAAATGCCAGTGCAAAATACCATTTATTTGATGGCATTTGATTGTTCTCTGGCTCTTTTATCGTTTGTTCCACGGCTATCGTCATAAAGTCCAATGCTTTATTGGGCTCGGAATTATGAAATGCCTGAAACCACACACCTTGCGCCAATACACCTTGTGGCCATTTGGCGATTTCTTCTTGCATTTTGGCAGATAGTCGTCTTACATCGACTTTTCCATAGAACTTGATTTGACGTTTTGCGTCAGACAAGACTATTTCTTGTATGCCGTACCATTGTTCCTTAAATATCTTTTTTCTTTCCATAGATGCTCTATTTTATATTGTTGCCAGTTCTTCTGCGTAGGGAATGCCAAAGACATCCAAATAACAACTTTTTATTTCTGATGCCATAGAAGCCAATATACTTGTCGTGCGCTTACGCTCCTGCTCAGCGTTGAATTGATTGTCGTTCATATTCCGTTCAATCTCTTCCAATCGACCTTTTTCATCATTCAATCGCTGTCGGCTTTCTCCGCATTTTGCGTTCTTTACTTCATTCATTTTGATGGCAATGCTTGTATTCATATTGCGTAAACGTTCGTCCAACTTTGCATGAATCTCCTTTAAAGCCGCATTCTTGCTGTCTGTGAACATACGGTCAACCATTTCTGCCACCTTATGAAGGGCAGAAATGAGTCTTGTATTCTTGTCCTTACTCATATTATCCGAAAATAAAAATAAAAACACTACGTTTACTTTCTAAACTCTCACCTTGGCTGATACCCCATTTGATTTCAACGTTCTCACTGGCAATCTCATCCATGCTGTCGCTTAACCCAAACATTTCGTCCATCTTAATTTCGTCTCCTTTCTTGTAGGATATGGAAATGATGATACTTGAAGGCTTAGTTGAACAATATTTCTGGACTTTATCCATCGCTTCCTTGACAAGTTCTTTGACAGGAGCATCACCTTCATTCCTAATTGCAACCTTAGGGCGATGTTTCTCTGCAAATGTTTCAAAATCATCCCAATCAAGACTTATTACTCCGTCTCGCAACACCACTTCGTAGATGTACATTTTGGTGATTTGCCACTCTTTAGTTATCGTTTGTACCATATTCCTAATCTGCTAAAGCCATTTGTTTCCCTAAAATTTTTTCTTCACATACAGAGAGTATTTCTTTCTTGAAATTCTCTTCTGCTACTAATCGCTGAAGTTCCTCTATGGTTTTGCAAGCCTTTACGAAAATAGAATGGTTCTGCATGATTCCATCTTTACCCTTAAACATAAGCGTTATAGCAAGGGAATACAAAGATGGTTCTATGTCCATTCTCATAACGGAGATGCCCATTTTCTTAATCGCCCCATCATGAGCCCCCATATTCTTTGTGGCATTGACCATCTTGTCAAATGGCATGGTCTTGTTTAACTCCATGAGGAATGTCTCGTCATGCAACACTTGACTAATAAACTTAGTATAGTCTTCAATGTTATGCAACAGACATTCTGATGTACCATTGCATATAATAATATTTCTATCCATCATATCTGATTTTTGTAATAAAAGAGGTGTAAAAGTTTGGTGCTCTATCATAGTAGGCACCAAACTTTATCTTTTTTATTTTGCGTTCTTAATCCACCATTCCTTGATTGCTTTGTTGAAACGGACATTCAGTCTTGAATATTTCGTGTCCACCCATGAACGTTTTCTTCCCACACGTTCTGCAACCTCCGCAGGAGCAGTATCTTCTATGAAACGCAACGTCCAAACGATACGCTCTTCTTCCGTCCATTTCAATTTCTCTGGGATGGCGTAGAGAAAATCGACAACTTTCTCTTGCAATTCTTTCTTGTCCAAGTCAACCCCTAATACATCAGCCAAAGGATTGGTTTCATTCTTCCATTCTTGCCATTGGAAGAACTCTTTAGTAAATTCTTCGGAAACTTCGACATTGCGAGATGATTTGTCACGCAACACCAACTCCTCATAGTTGCTATCGCTACGGATAAGACGGTCTTTCAAGTCGGCTTCTGCTTTCTTCTGCATTTTATGCAAATCTTCTGCATCCAAGCCAAACTTCTTCACCATAATTTTCTCATCCTTGCGCTCTACCAATGTTGCATAAAGCACATCCTTATACAATCCGTTTGGCATCATGTCATTGATGATGTATTCCCACATTTCAGGAGCAACAGACATCCCAAGCAGACGAGTGTTCCCTGCTGTACGCTCACGGTTGACATTGATAATCTTCATTTCTTCAAGGTATCTTATCAACTCATGCTGTGCGACCTCTGCAAGCCAACAGAAAAAACTGCTCTTGCGTGAGTATTTGTCAAGTACGCTCCATGTGCCATTGTTCCAAAGGAAAGTATAGAGTATATCCCCAAACTCTTCGATAGGCACATCCACCTTGTAGGTCTGCTTGATGTTTGAGAGTATCTTTGAGCGGAAACGGCTGATGTTGCATCCGTATGGATTCGTTCCATAGAAGAACTTCTGCGCAAACAACTGGTCGTTCGATTTCAAACGACTGATGATTTCGTCAGACTCCTCTGTATTGGCTTCTTGCCATACCATCTCACGTGTCAATGCACTCAGATAGCGGAGCTGCTCCTTTTCCGTGGCAAACTCACGGTTGTCAACAACAACCTTATCCAATATCTTCTGTACCAATTCTTCATCACATGCGGAAAGTTTTTTTTGCTTGCTTTCAATCTCCAAGCGCACAACCTCTACTTGTCCGAAGATTGTCTCTTTTGTTGTAAAAACGTTTGTCTTCATACCTGTCAAAATTCTTTAGTTTGTACATACGAAAAACCGACCTTTACATCGGAATTTCCAATGCAAAGGTCGGAGAATTTTGACAGGTAAGCCGTTCTTTGTTATGTGAACAGTATATGTGTTATTTTATCTTTGATAATCAATATGTTAGGAGTTGTATCTTAATAATTTTAACACTAAACTAATGCCATTATCTCATCAGGTAAAATGATGTGCTCTGGCAACACTGCAAGATGTGCTGTCGTGTCTTGTAGAAGGAATGGCTCTGCTGGTTCTTGCATTCTCTCACAGGTGTTTCCAACATCCACCCGAATGCTTTTCAGTACGGTATATAATCCCTTTTGACGCATTTCACCTTCGGCATTATAGTTCTTCACCATATCTGTAAATATCGTCTCGCCATTATAGCCATATACCATTTCATACAATTTGCCAAAGAGTTGCTTATATTGCACAATGTTCAGCGTATCTACTTTCTCGCCATTCTTCTTACGGTCTATGAGATAGATGAGGTAAAGCACAAAACCTGCACTACGGCTGAAATGAACCATCAATCTTTCATCATCTCTGCTAAGATAGAGGCGATAATGGCCATCGTTCTTACGCTTTACTCCAACATTTTTTGCTTTGCAAATCTCCAAATCCATAGTGGATGCTTCTGCCAATCGTTTCGGATTGATAAAATCATTCATTTTCTCTTGTAATTTGGGCGATTGTTTCAAAAAGAACATTCGCATTGTCACAGGGTCTATGATGCTGAATATGAAATCAAGTTCAGCTTCAATCTTCGGGTCATGGGTCTTATGGTATCGTTTGAGATTATCCAAAAGGTGGTCGTACATTTCCAATCTTTGCTTATGCGTGATGACTCCTTTTATTTCCAATCGTTCTTTAATGGAAGCCGTGGAAGCAGCCATGCCAAATGACGGATGCATCGATTGCTCCGCCAGTCCTGCAAAGTAGTTGGATTGGAAACGTTTGTCATTGATGGCATTCTTTGCCAATTCTACAAATTCATCCGTATTGTCCTCCACGAATAAGCGTAGTAATGCTGCCATCTCAAACTTAGCGATTCTTTCCGCTGCATAAATCATGAGACCAAGATTGCTGAACAATCTTTCAGAATCAGTTTTGGCAACGATAAAGCGTTTCTTCCCTTCTTCGTTGCATGAGGATAACTGTATCAAGAGATTGTCACCGTATTGCTCCACACATTCTTTTATCTTTGGGTGGTTCTTCAATTCTACATTCTGAATAACCTCCAACTCGTATGTATTGTAGTAGTCATCATTATCCATCCGTTGCTTGTACTGCTCCATGATGTCCACAGCATTCTTACCCATGTCTGTTTGGGAATCCGCTATCAGATAGATACAGTTATCAGCAAACTGACCAACGGCACATTTCTCTTCTATCAACTCACCAATGCATGGTTTGTCTATCGGGGCTTTATCTATCAACTTCATATTATTGTGCTTTTGATTGTTTATATTTCAAGACGGCTTGCTTTATCAGATTGCTGTCTGGCAAATCTTCTATTTTATAATGTATGGGAGCTTGTGACGGAGCCTCCAAATCATCAAGCAGTTGATACCAGTCTTTTTTAAGTTCATTCTTGTGAGTAAAGACGAAAGACGGCATCATCTGTAACACCCAACTCATCATCTTTTCACCATCCACAAACTGTTGCTCCAAATAATGACGTCCACATTCAACTATCTCTTTTCTCAAACGTCCATCAGGATGGGTGATGCTGTATTTTTGAGTAGATAGGGCATATTTGAACTTTCCTGTTGCCAAATGATGTCGTTCTGCATAAAGTCCTGCCGTAAGGTCGGCTGCTAATTCCTGCATCCACCTCTCACTACAAAACAGCATAAACTGGTGTCGATATAGAGCCTGGTGAGCCATTTCATGTACGAAACACAGTGTAAAAGCATCTTTGTTGTTGATACCAACTTTCTTCAGCATTTCCAAGTTGTATGACAATTCACACTCTCCAGCTTTGTCGCCCATCAACACCTCTGCAAGCGATTCGCATTTGCTGTTTATCTCTGGTTTTGGCAAGTTGAAAAATGTTGCTACATCAGTAATGATACGCTGAATGTCATCTTCCGTGACTTCTTCCTTGTCATAGAATATGGCATTGAATACATTTGCCTCATGGCGGCGCATGTATTTCATCCATTGCTGATGGTCGTATGCGGTCATTGTTATTTCTCTATTGGGAAAACGTAAGTAACTTGGTTAGCTATGCTAAGTGACTGAGATAATTTTCTATCTATGTTGGTTACGGATCCTATCTATGGCACTTATGAAGAGCTTTCTTTTGTGACAGATGACAGATATGACAGTTATATTCTATAATTATTAATACACATATATACTTATAATATTAATATAGTGTTTTTCCTGCCTGCGCGCATAGGGGATATTTAAGAAAACATGTGTCACAAGTGTCATCTGTCACTCTTCACAACAAAGATAGCAAAATTTTGACCAGAAAACAAACTTTTTCTTATTTTTCTGCTCGGTTTTCAGATGTTTTATATAATTTACCCTAAAAATTCATTACGAACTTAGGCAATTGGAGATAACTATGAGCTATCGCTTCATTTTCATTTCCAAAATATGTTTTCTATTATTCATCTCTTTTATAAGAATCTTTATAATTTCTCTTCTTTTAGCATCATCATTACTTACATGAATTTTTTCTATAATAGAGTCAAAACGCTTCACTATATCTTCCATAACATGTTTCTGTTTTGCCTCTATTACTTTTAGGCTATTATCGTATAATGATTTTTTTTCATCGTACAATATTCCACTATCTTTTAATTCTTCATAAACAAAGTTCTTATCAACAACTTTCTTTTCTTCTTCACGCAGTGGAGAAGGCTGTATATACTGAAAAACGACATAATTAGAATCCTTTATGTTGCTATACAACTTTTCGAATACCGTTATGTCATTAGACAATGAACCTAGCATAACTTCAATTAAGTTATATTCTGTTTGCAGTTCTGTTCTTTGAAGGATTTTCATAAAGTTTGTTCCTAAAGGCAAACCAAGACTCTGTACATACGTATCTAGATAAGATATATTATAATAGTTTTCTGTTGAGGTCTTCTTTACTTTATCATAATTACGTGTTGGTATTGTAGAACCTATGGAAGTGGAAAGAACACGGTTCTCTTCTTTCTTTCCTTCAAGATATGCATCAAATTCTTTCAATTTAACTACACATCCCTCTAACACGACTATTATCTTTTTTATTATTGTACGTCCAATTTCCATAAACTATTGTATTAATTGTGCAACTTTGTTTTTTAACTCTAATACTTTAGGAATAGATTGGTTGATTTCCAATATTCTTTCTTTATTTGTAGCAATTTTTTGCTCAATTTCTATGGCATCACTTGCATCATACTGTTTCTTGGTGTCATCAATTATATCACCTATTTCCTTTTCAATAGTATCGAGTAGCTTTGAGGAAGCATTCTCATATACTGATGTTATTGAATTGATATACTCATTAGTAAAGCTATCTCGAACCATTTTTCGGAAATATGTTCTTATTCCTATTTGATATATATCTTGTCTGTCCCAATAATCAGGGAATGTTGCTGACATATCTTGATTTTCACCAATGGTTCTTGGTATTGAATTGTTAATTGATTTACTGATTCTTTTTATTACACTCGCATGAATTAATTGTGAATTTTCCAAGACAACTAAATTCATCTTGCGTTCCAATTCTGCAATCTCTTCATGCATACCGTCGGAAATGTCATTTCCCAATTGTCGCAGTGTATTACTAAATGAATTATTTAATCTAAAATACACATCTTCTATTTCGTTAAAACAAAAGCGAAGATATTTCTTTGATTTTTTTTCAATAAAATTGATGTTTTGTACTTCTCCGTCTCTATCGTCTCTCAAAGCATATCTTGCATTTTCAATTTTGTTAGTTGTTAAATTATCGCAACCAGAAACTGTATCGTCCATAAAACCTGTCACTTTTACTTCAAAAGCATTAAGGTCAGCCATAACAGATTCTATATCAATTTGCTGATCAGATAAAATGTCATTAGTTTCTTCAAGAGAATCTTTTTCGATATTCATTTTATTGATACAGGCTTGCAATAAAGCTTGCAATTTTTCACTAGGTGCTTTCAACAAAATTTCTCTTTTTTGTTTTAAAACAATGTCTGAAATCTCTTTTTGAAGACTTAACAATCCACTTTCTTCGATATAATCATCCTTGTCTAAGTTCGGGAAGTAACACTCGATTTCAGAATTCCAAAAAGACAAAGCATCATCATTTTTAATGTCTTCTGTTGGTATTTGACCAAGTAGTGACATTATACTAGAAACAGGTATGATTTTACAAGGTTCGAGGATAGATGAAACCTCTGGTTCTTTTTGAATGATTTCAGTTTTGTGGTCTGATGCATTTGCCATTACTTTCTCTAAGTCAGACAAAGAAACAGAATCTTTCTTGTTCAATGCAATAATCATCTTTCCAATGCCAGAATTAGGAATCTGCGTTTTGATTAATTCAACATCTGGTTTCGAGAAATGATTTTCAACATCTTGAACCATAATGATGACATTGGCTTGTGATAAAAATCTTTTTGTAGTAATATCACGTGATGTAACAGGGTCGTTGTATCCAGGAGTATCAACGATACAGATTCCTTTTAAAGCTGAATTGTCAATCACTAAATTCATATACTTTACCAAAGGAGTGTACTTTCCCTCAGCACCCACATACTTATCAAAATCATCCAATGAGATATTGATAGTCTTGCCTAACAACTCTTCAAAAGATGAAATACTCTCAATTTTAGTAATAATCTTTTTTGCAGATAGAATTTCTGTTTCATCATCTTCTTCTGTTGTAGCATCGCGTTGAGCAATTTCTTTAATTTCTTTGAAATCTGCTGCCGATAACATCTCAACTGATGCACTTGGAGTTTCACCATAAGTAATGTATGTTAGTGCTGCAGTCATTGGAGTTTCTGATGTAGGTAAAGCATTCTTTCCAAAAACCAAAGCATTTACTAACGTGGACTTGCCAACATTCATCTGTCCAACAACTCCTATTGTAAGTTTGTCTTTAGTAATTTGCGATTGGATGTTTTTTGCATTTTCAGCACTTATCCAACCTTTTTCTTCTGCCGCAACTAAAGTTGAAATCAGTTCGTTTTGATATTCAGTTAATGATAATTTCATATTTCTCTATTTTAAAAGTTTCTTTGATTTTTTTACCAATTCAACGCATTTGTTACGCGAAGCTACAAGACAGTCCAACTCGTCAGTAAGACGAGATAAATAACTAACGGCTTTGCCATATAGGACAAGTTGGTCTATATCGAGTTTTGAGATGCTATTAGAGAGGCTTTTATAATTGTGAACCATAGAATTATGGTAATTCAACAATTGAGTATAGGTTCCGTCAGTTCCTCCTGTACAAAACCTTACCACTCTGCATCTATTGTTTATTGTATCACCAAGATTGTTAATACTTCTTCTGAGAGCCTCTGTGTTATTACTTAATGACTCTTTTATATCTCCAACATGATTTTCATACTGTCTGCATTTCGTTCCAAATTCCTGTTTTTCCTCAGTAACCTCATTGATGCGAGTTTCAAGATTTGACTGAACTATAGACATAAAATGATTTAATTGGTCTTGTGGCTGACAAACTTTGAACAATCTACTTTCATTCTCTAAGACTTCTGCTATACGACCTAATTGTTCTTTGACATCAATAAGCCGAGTAGTTCGTTCACCAAAGAAAAAAGAATCAACACATTCAATGTTTGCATCTGCAAGTTGCCTAAGAATGGTTTGACGCACCTTTTCAGGACTCGGACTTTTGTCTGCATGTGTAATAACCACATAAAGTTTTTTCCCAACTAAATATTTTTTTATAAAATCAATCTCAAATTCTGTAATGGCTCCAGCTTTTATTCTAACTGCCCACAAAACAACATCACACTTAGCTGCAGCATCAGCAGTAGTAGCATAATCATACTCATTATCAGCAGTAATCCCTGGTGTATCTAGAAAACTTATTTTTTTTAGTAGTTGAGATTGATTATACAAAACAGTATGAGATATTATTTTCCTTAAATTAAAGCCTTTAGTTTCTTCATGAGATAAGCGATTTCTCAAGTCTTCTGGCATTAATTTTAAATTATTCTCATTATCAACAATGTAATGCCTATTCTCAGCCCCATATGTAATATAAGTAGCAACAGCTGTGACTGGATTGATTCCCGTAGGTAAATCTGTTCCGAGAAGATGATTCAGCAAAGTCGATTTTCCCGCATTATATGCACCCATTAGGCCTATAACGCATTTGTCTTTAATCCATGGATTATTCTGAAGCATATACCAGAAAGAAAGAATGCTACTAAGATTGTTGATGAAATCAACAGTAAAGATGTTCAAATTATCTACAAAAGGAATAGTTTCGTTCCGAAAGTCAATAACATCTTTAACTCTATTCTCATTTATATCAAGTGAAATACTTGGTAGATTAATTATTCTATTTAAGTCTTCTATCGTCAACATAGTTATGATAATTGCTTTGTTGTTATTCGGTGCTCTAACTCTATAAGGATGGTAGAGATGATTTTCTTATCATCCAATAATATTTTTTTCTTAACTCGATCAGATTCACCTTCAATAATAGTTTTTATTCTTTCGTAGATTTCATGTATCTCATTTCTTAAAATGGATAGCCTCGCTACTTCTGCTATTTTATCTGCATTTGACAATATATAACTCCTAAAATAGGATGACAATTCTATAATATTCTTATCTTTTGATTTTGCGGATACAAAGAAAATATCAGAATTGAAAGTTAATGGATTATAATAATCAGCAAAATAGACCCGAGCCAAATCTTTAATATCTTGTTCGTCCTTTTCATTTTCTATCGCATCCATCTTATTGGCTACAAATATTACATTCTTACCTAATCTCTTGTAATACTTTATTAAAAGCTCATTTAAGTCTTTTAACTGTAATGCATCAATCACAAAAATGATGAAATCGCTATGTTCAAGATGATTCATCGTAATCTCTGTCATTCTGGGGTCTGGATCATCCAAACCAGGAGTGTCAAACAATTCGATATTCCCTTTCAAAAAGTCGTTGGTAAGTCCTATGTCAACCCGTATAATATCTTTTACGTTTTGACTTTTGTTGAAATTATCTTTTACAGTTACATCTTTTAGTTGATTCACTGGAAAAGATAACACTTCTTCATTCCCATTTATATTTTTAATAAGCGAATATGATTCTGTGGGGCTATAATAAACCCTTGTTATGACACCTGTAGAAGATATAGGACGAGAAATCACAACTTTACTCTGTAACATTGCATTTATTAAAGCAGATTTTCCTGCATTAAATCTGCCACACAAAGAGATTCTTGTTCTTGGATAGTGAGCATACTGCAAATTCTCTTGAAAAACTTCTTCTATCCTTTTTTGTAGTTGAACGTCCTTCAATAATCCATTTGCTTTTTTGTCAAGCCTCTTGATAAATGAAATCATACATAAACTATTATGTTCATCCATATAATAATTGATCTATTCTTTTTTTAAAACTATCTATCTGCAAAACATATCTTTGAATAACAGCAGCTATCGCCTGTTCCTTTTTACTATTACCTTGTGGAATTAGGAAGCCATAAGCCAACATGATACAGAGTATAGGAATAAGTACCACTTTCCACCATGCCAATGACAGCAAAAAGACAATCAATATAGAAAGTATGCCTACAACAGTCACATATACATAATATCTGATTAGTGAAGGTATCTCAAATTGTTCTGTTTTCAACTCAATTTTTGATATTATTTGCATGACAGCATCTGCTTTTACGGGATTTTCTCCTTTAAGCTCTTGAAGCCATAGCCCTTCGATATTCTTATCATTTAGCCATCTCTTTGAGTATATTTTAATTTCTTTATTGATTGTGCTTATATCTATAGAGCCAGAATTTGCTCGTCGTATTAACAATGATACAATTGCATCATTATAATTTTTCCAATACTTTTCAAATAATTGTACTTCCATTTCCAATCGTATTATATACAGGTTGTCAGAGATATGATCCCTGGCAACCTGCTTTTGTTAATTAATGCACACTTAATAACTCGAAGGCCTCTTTCGTAAGTTCTCGCTCAAAGACGGATACATATGATGTATGTGCTATATCCCAAATTTTATTGGTGATATATTCACATCTATCAATCTCGGAAGCATAATCAAACTGTGCATTGGATAGTTTGTTCTTCATATCCTCTAGAAGTTTTCTTTCTTCAGAAATCTTAGCTCGAACATCCTTGGAAATACGATTGAATTCCAAATCATATTCTTTGTTAATCTTTGAATACATCAACTCGCTTCTCTCTTCTATCTTTTTCCGCAAATCAGAAATAAGTCCGTCTTTGCTCTTTCTTGCCAAATCCGAAGCCATGTGATTACGTCCCTTGTTTAAAGCCCACCATTCTTTTAACACAAACAAAGCGAGGCCTACAGGACCACCTATAAGACTGAACAAAAGTGTATCCATGAACATCTCAATCAGTGTTCGCTTTAGGAAGTCGCCCCATCCAATATCATTGCCAGCAAGAACCTCAATCATGAGATTTGGGTCTGTATTGCTCATAGAGGTTAATAACTTGAATATATTAACGTCACCCTTTTTGATATTTGCATCATCTACATTAAACAATGTATAGATGTCCTTAAATAGTCCATCCAATTTTAATTGTGTCTGCTTTATGTCTTCAGACAATTGTTTTACGACAGGTTTAGTGAGTAAAACTATGTCAGACGAAGCTTCTTCTACCTTCTTGGTAATAAAGCGTTGAACACCCGAAGTAATCGGCTCGACTTTTTTTGCGAAAGCTTCATTTCGTCTTTCTTCATTGTTAATATAGCGAACTGCTTGCCATGCTATTTGCATTAAGTCACCTGTACTGAAGCCGCTATTTTCTACAATACGGCTCATTTCAACATCCCAAGTATCATTTATGTTATCAACAATACTATTCATTTGTTTCTCAAAAATACTTTGGGTCTTAGTTTGGGCAACAGTAAAACTCTTACGCAGAGAACCTAACTCAACTTCCATTTGAGCCAACTTAGCTTCTGCTTTTGCAATATCGTTATTTACTTCTTCTACGCCTTTTTCCTTTGCAGCCTTATTAAGTCCAGCAGTATGAATAGCCGCCTTATATGCATTTGCGATTTTAGCAAAGCAGGAGTTAAAAGTAGCAACAGAACGAGCATCCGTAGTCAAAAATTCCTCCAACTCCTTTTCAAATTTTTGAAACTCTGGAAGGTCTCGATCATCATATTTTTTAGAATACTCGCCAGTTTTATATTCAAGTACGTTTCGGGCACTGATAAAGAATACACGTTTGTTATATAATGCTTCATCAAAGTTCCCTTTGGTATCACTAAACACGTCCTTTAATTGCTCTTTGAAATAATCTTTAACCTCCTGCAACTCAACATCATCATGAAAATCGGACTTGTTGATTAAAAAGAAGACATTATTTAGGTGTCTTCCTTCAAAGTTTGATTTAAAAAACTCTTGATCATTGATGTTGAATCCTCCACTTGGAACAGAACCAGTATAAATTATTGCATTGGCATTGCTAGCTGATTGAAGTGTCAATTTTGTGGCGCATGCTTTATCTTCTAATCCTGGTGAATCAAGAATCTGAACTCCGTTAGCTAATAATTGTTTGTCACAATACACTACGGAATAATCAACGTTCTCAAAGCGCGAAACCTTACCTGTTACCTTGCACTCTGCAGCGTCTTCTTTTGTGAACTTGTATGTATCATAGAAACGATCCGGCGTCATTTCTTTAACAGTACCATCCGTATTGTAAACAAAGATTTTCTTATCTTCTCCACCATATCTTATATACGAGATGATTGCAGTTGCAGGCGTTGCGGCTACGGGTAAAACATTACTTCCTATCAATGCATTGATTATTGTACTTTTGCCATTTTTAAAGGTACCCATTACAATAGCTTTGAAAACACCTTCTTTTACCGCATCAGCTGCATTTTGACAAATGTCCGCTTCATTTGTCAGACCAAGACCAACTTTAAACCCATCTTCATTTAAAGAAGCGGATGGCTTACCAACAAGACAGGCTGTTGTCCTGAGGGCGTTCTCCATTCTGTGGAGTTTTTCTACATCGTATGCCATATGTGTTATTATTTATAAGTTTCTTCGATATTATTAATTAATGAAAGCATGCTCTCTTTCTCGTCCATACTTCTCTTTTGTGAAGAAAGGACAGCCGTTAATTCAGACAAAATGCTGCTATATACAGACATTGTTTGCTCTTTAAGTTTACCAGCGATTGTATCAAACTGCTTTTTTGCTTGCATAAGCGCCTGTTCTGCCATTTGTTTTGACATTTTTTCAACCGCAACAACAAAATGCTCTTTCTTACCTTGCTCTATTTTATTTTTAAAAACTAATTTTACAAGTTCTGAACTACCAAATGTTAAAATTGCAGTTAAAGGAGCAAATAATGCTAAGACAATAGAACCGATTTTCATTACCTTAGATAATTCGCCGATGTCTGTTTTTCCTTCCTTGCCAATAAGATATGAATGAACATTATATTTACTCATTGCATATTCTTTAATCAGTTTTTGGGATTTGGAATCCATCTGACCAATTACTAAATTCAAATCACTGTTAACCAAAGTTTCTATATCTGTTACCTCATTTAGAATTGTTGACTTCAACCATGATTCTTGTTCAGAGATAAACTTTCCCCATACAAATTCCATATATTTATTAATCCATTTTGATTCTCCATTAATATCTTCAGATTTTTGTATGTCATTTGTAAGAGAATCTCTTAATGCACGATTAAAGCCATTTACTCGTTTCTCGAATTGTATAAACGCATAGTCCTTAATAAATGCATCAATCTTGTTACTGATACGTTTCTTGCTGTCTTCAATCACCTGCGAATTCTCAGAAAGCAATGCAATTGACTCTTCGAGATTTGTATTCTGTGATGTTAAATCTTCTTTCAGTTTAGGAATTTCACGCAGAAGTTTCTTTGATAGGAAATAGCTTACTTCTGGCTCCATTTTCTTTCTTAACTCTAATGCTTCATTAGCTGTCTCATCAATATCCTTTTTAAAAGAGTCAGCTGTAAAATACATAATTGAAGAGTCCTTTTCTACCAGACTAACAGAATACTCCATTATTTCGGCACGCTCGGAATCATTTAAGAATTTTGTATTTCCAATAAGAAAAGCACATCTACTCGTAGAGAACATTGAATTTATCAGTTCTTCTGCAAAATTTTTCTCTTTATCATTGAATATTTGAAGTCCATCCAAAAGGAGATAAAACTTATCAGTAGATGCAAGTTTATATATCCATTCATTGTGAGAAAAATCCGCAAAATCATTTACATAAAGAAAGTTGAGTCTTACAAGTTTGTTGAAAAGAAATGGCTTCGTAACTTTTGCTTGCAGGTTGTTTGTCTCTTTTGAAGACAATTGTTTTATCAATGTAGATTCATCTATATTGATTTTCCCCATCTCTGTTTCAACAACATATTCCTCATCGTTTCCTGATAAAAACTCAATTGAACAAGGATAGAGTCTATTGGTAGAGCCAAAAGACAAACCAAGACATTCTTTCAAAAAAGCCTTTCCTACAATGTTATGGGTAGTGACAACCAACACTGTAACTTGTTCACTGCATTTTTTTAGGCCTTCTATCGCACAATTTATCGTATCAACAAGGTTTGACAGATGAAGATTTTGTGCGATCTCATTTATTTTTGATATATTGTATGTCATAATTACCATAGTTAAAGAACCTTGATAGCTTCATTTACCAAATCATTCAACGTATTGTCATTAAGTAGTTTATCATCGGCAGAGTATGATTTATTTGTTACTCGATAGAACATTTCAGACCGCGAGAATAATTCTAATGCTTTCAAACGTTTGGGAATCAATGGATGATTCATAAAATATTCATTGACAGCTCCAACCTTGTGATCTTCTAGAGACTGAAGGCATTGTTCTATATATTGATTCACATCCATTTCGTCTGTATTAGAAAATCCACCAGATAATCTTAATAGAGCTTTTTGGGCAACCTTCAAGTCACCTCCACAGCAGAGAAAACCTGCCCTGTCTGCTGAAATCTCAGAATATCTACTCCAAGTATTTAATGGCAAAGATACCACATTGGCAAGCAACGGACCGATTCCTGGTATTAATGTCCCCAAGCTACCGATAAATTGTCCTATAGTATGAAAAACAACATGTTCTAGTGCAATATGACCACATTCATGTCCAACGATAAATTTCAATTGGTCTTCTGGCAAAAGGGCTTGTGCCATATCGCTAATAGCAATAAAAGAAAACTCATCAGTACCTGTTGCCATTGCATTAATACCAGGCATTGATGGAGAAACAACAACCTGCGGAACAGATATTCCCAAAGTATTGCAACATGAAACTAAACTGTCATACAATTTTGGATAATTAAAGGGGTTTACTGTAATTCCTGTAGAAAGCATTATTCCTGATTGTTTGGAAACATATAATTCCACAATCTTATTAACGGCAGTTTTAACAGGAAGAGAATCTAATGCTTTCAAAATCGCTCCATCTATCTGATGGGCAAATTGCAGCCTTTCTTTGTTTTTTTCTGCCTCAAGTACACCTATCTTCACAAATTCTTGCAAAGAAGGATAGGTTTGATTATCGTAAATTAAACTCATTTCGATTTATATTATTATTAACATATGATTCTATATCCCAATACTGAAAAGTCTATGCCTTTAGTATCGATTGTTTTAATGTTTCGGCTTTTGATATGTATTTATGATTATAGCCAGGATAATCAATTATACGACTTAAACATCCAAGTGCAGCTTTTTTGTCATCTAATTCTTTAAAACATGATGCTGCGATTAATTCTGAGATACAATATTGGTCTTTTGACATTAGACTAACTTGTATCTGCGAAGCATCTAATGCCTTAATAGCATCTCGATATTGCCCTTGGTCATACAAGGCTTTCGCATCCTTAAGCTTGCGATTATAGCCATTAAAATTGTCGAAAAATCCCATATTATTTTATATTATTATAAATTAAATTCTTTCTTTATTTCCAATGCCATTTTTTTTGAGTCGTTCAACACAGAATGATAGAAAGGATTAATTGTCCATCGCGACATGGATAAAATAACATTAATACTATTCTGTGCACTTTGATTATACCCCAACTCAGCGTAGCAAACTGCCTTTAAAAGATACCCAGTTAAGTTTGCAACACTTTTTTCATTAGGGGACAAATGAATACTTTCTAAAATGTCAAGAGCATCTTGGCATTTATGTGTTTTAGCCAATTCATGGGCTTCTTTTATTTTGTTTTTTCTATCGAAATTATTAATTATTTCGATACCTTTAGAAATTCCTTTTAAAAAAGCTCTATCCATTTTTATTATGTTTTAGTTATCATTGATAGTATAGTTTTCTTATCAACTTTATAATAAAATGTTTATACTTCCCATCACTAAACCGAGCAAAGCACCCAACCAAACAATGGCTTTGAGTTCTTTACTCATAACTTGAAAGATGAGTTTTTCCGTTTCATTTACGTCCATTTCGTTGATACGTTCCCGAACAATTTTACTAATATCAATAGAGTCAAGAATCTTTGGCAGATGTTCGGTTATGATACTGCGGTAAATGGACTCTATAGTGTTTACAGCTTGTGCCAACTGCTCTTCATGTCCTTCAAGCAATTTGCAAACAGGCTTGTTCAAGAAGTTATCTACTTCACCACCAATCATATTCGATACAATCTCTTCGCCATTGTCACGAAGCATCGTATTGATATTCTTGGCAAGGAAGTGTTCGGCTGGTTCCCGAAGCATTCCCAAGAACTTGGCAACGATATTGCCGCCAAACAGCCCTGCTGCCATACCACCTAAGCCACCCAAAGCTCCACCAATGCCAGAAAGTAACTCTTGCGCACCGTCAATAGTCAGTTTCTGCGCTACATGGCCAATAGCTATATGAGCAACCTTTTCCCCTACGGCAGAGTCTGCAAGTTTTTCGTAAGTCTGTTTGGTGATACTTTGGTTGATGTTCTGTGCTATGGTCTCTATTTCTTCCTTGGACAAGTAATGTCCTAAGAAACAAGCCACAGTTTCTTGGTTCTGCTGTTGGGTGGTGATAAACTCTTCAACGGCAGAGCGAACTTTCCCTATCATATCCTCTGACAGAAGATATTTTTCCAACACCTCCTTGTTCATCAGATTTTCGCTGATAACACCTCCGATAGCTTCAGCGATTCGTCCTTTCTCCTTCGGAATAATTCCAGGAGTAAAAGGAATATGAACGCCCAATATATACTTTGCAGTATGAGGACGAAACAGCATTCGTATGGCAATGTCATTGGTGATGTAACCAATCACTCCGCCTAACAATGGTGCTATGATATATGATGTTTCCATGCTTTATTTCTTATTTGTTTATGACAAAGAGAGGAAAATCAATCTAGATTCTTTCATTTAGAGGCTAAAAAATTCCTATGTTGGCAACTTTTGTATAAAATCATTTGGGATATAAGCCGTTGCCACTATGCTATTAAAACCTTGCAATTCCACGAATACACGTTGCTGACCAGAAGCTCTGCCTACTTTCCCCATTACTCCAACGAATGGTCCATCTATAATCCTCACCAATTCATCTTTCTTGAAATGACAACGTTCTGGTGGCAATACCATGATATGCTCACTATTCACGCTTGTTAGTTTGATGAAGTTAATCATTTCATTATAGGGAATGATGACAGGAGGATTTTTACCAGTTTCTGGTTCTATAGGCTTGGTCTTGTCTGTGTAGTATTTTAGCCATTTGGCCGTAATTGAAGGTTCTTTTACAAACTCGTATGTTTTTTCACGAGTCATATAGGCAAAAATGATATTGGGAAGCAGAGGCTCATGAACGAGTTTCCGCTTCCCATCTATTTCTTTAATGACATAATGCATCGGCAAGTATGTCTCAATATTCTTAGCTTGAAGATAGTCATGAGCTTTCTCTGTTCTACCATAAGTGGCACGTAGAACAAACCATTGCTTCTTACCTTCGGACACACAATCCGAGGACACCCCTGTTTGTGAGTTCTTAGTCTCATGACTTTGAACTTCGGGGGAGGTGCAAGAGGTAAGTCCAGCACTGGAGGGATTTTTACCGCCTCGTCGGGTGTCAGCATTAGGCAATGCGTCCATATCGTTTTTATATTCTATTCTTTAGAAAATAAAAAAGCGTGGAATCGTCCTGTTGTCTATTCCACGAACTGAGGCTCTTCCAACTGCCTATCAAAGTTGAACAGACAACGTCAGAGCCCACGCCGATATGAAAATCATTACCGTAAAGAGACCTATATAATACATTGGACTGCGTCCAAAAGGATACAATCTATGCTTACAGGTCTCCACGGGATTGATATAATCACACCCGGGACATCTACCGTTGGCTACGTTCAAGACTTTGATACTGATAGTTTTGGAAGATTTCAGTTCGCCTTAAACACAGCGTCGATAAACGCCTTCTATGTCTGGATTGCCTTCCCACCCAATGCCCGCTTTCGTATAGATATGTCATGGTTGACTTCACTACACTCAGCACGGCGTAGGCTGCCGACTCGGTTATCATGAAAGAACTCGTCTTACAGCGACAACTGCGGTCTGGCTATACAATCCGGCTGCAAAAATACAAAAAAATATTGAGAAATGAGAGGAAATGGCAGGAAAGATTAATGCTACAATGCAAATTTAAGACTATTTAAGCCCGATTACTTCTATATCTCAGAAATTTTGTGTAAACAAATGCTGTTTTCAATCCGATTTAGTATATAGTTAGGTTAATATTTTAATTGCAGTTCTTTGATTACCATCAATATTCCAAATTCAGTAACAACCATTGGAGAATCTGCTTGGGTTGTAATCATGAAGTATAACTTCGATAGGCAACGCAGAACTACTTCGATGCCCAATGGAGTATTATCGTATTTTCATAGGATATATAACAGTTGAAGTTCCGTTATTCTTCGCCTTTTGATGGATGGGATATGCTTGCCTCTCCATCTGCAAAAGTCAAGGTAATCTTTTTCTATGTCATGCAATCCTCGCTCAATCTTTTGCAGGAGACGGCTCTTCGGAAATCTTTTGTTCCCTAATATCTTATAAGGTCCGACATTGTAGGCAAGTACGGCAAGAAGCAATGAGTCCTTACCATACTTGCGGAACATGGCGCATAACTTGGTGAGGTCTGAGCGCAACAAGGAATCGGCTTGCTGATAAGTGAGGTTCTTCTTGAACTTCTCGTGCGGCAATATCCGATGTCCCCATCCGATATAGGGATAGTTGCGCTTGATGTCGTGCCATCCCTCATAATACTTGATACAGCGCACGGCTCGCTCAAAGGGAGGCAAAGCGAAAATGCCCAAGTCGGTTTGGCTTGAGCTATCGTTGGTGGGTGTCTTGTTCTGCGCCATGATGCTCTGGCACAGTAACAAGAGTGTCAGGATGATGTATGTTCTTGTCTTTTTCGTCATGGATGTTGTTCTTGTTTTGCTTTTTGGGGTGTCATTGGCTTGTCACTTGGCATTCTTCTTGTTGAATATCTCCGCTATCATGGCTTTCACGTCCTCACCGACTTGCACGAAGTTTTTATAGAGGATGCGCTCACGCTCATCACGGCTCTTGAAGGTGTAGAACTTGGGCAGTGGCATATACTCGCTTTCCTCTTTCTTGATATCTGCCATATCGAAGTCGGTCTTGCAATAGAACTTACTGGTCTTGAACTCGTCGCTCTCCTGTATGTTCATACTGCCATTCATGCCGGTCTTGGTTGCCACAAAGTCTCTTGCCGTCTGTCCGCAGATCCATCCTGTCGGCATATCCGAGATTTTACTGGCTGGCACAAGACTGTCCATATTCTCATTCAGATTGATGCT
>ERZ1026874.271-NODE-271-length-34716-cov-97.912842_pt1 | contig 34716 bp, 33 predicted proteins | sample MGYA00380167_ERZ1026874 | MGnify/ENA primary metagenome ERZ1026874 (study PRJEB33269, sample SAMEA4719803) | human gut metagenome | biome: human-associated habitat; feature: organic feature; material: feces | place: Cameroon | collected 2013-10 ...
GCCTTGACATTCACCTTTTTGTTCGAGTTATAATTACATGGGATTAGGGACATGATAAGATTTTCGAAAACCTACCTTCAATAGTCTTTGCGACCCTTTCGGTTCCCCTTACAGGGGACAGAAACCTTCCTTACCGTTAAGGAAGGCTCCACCTTTCTCACCAAGCCTCTCTTCCCTCAGGGACGAGAGGATGTAACCGCCCTTAGTGCTGTTTTTGCCCCACCTGTCCCTCCCCAGCGGGAGGGTCCTTATCCTATACCCAAGCCCTAAATCCCTACCATAGGGATTAGGGATGTAACCGCCCTCCGGTGCTCAGAACCGCTACGCTCTAGGGGTGGCGGACCATCAAAGGTCTTCGCCATGTTTTGCGGGATGGGACCGCCAGGATATACTTTGATAGGAAAAGTAGGAACTTTTTTCGAATTGCTCCAATATAGCATACTCTTTTATATTCCAATTGATATTATACCTTTTTCTTAGAACAACATGTCCAACTAAATATTTTCTTTCCAACTTCTTTCCATTCAGATAGTTGAGATTGAGTAAAATCTTCTTCCCGAATATTCTTCCAGCCATCATCATCCAATAAAGAGTCAAGTAGCTTTTTACCACAACCAGACACTAAAGATGCCTTACCACGAACTACATCAAAATAGTCTGATGAAGATTTATCTTTAACCAACTCTAATATTTCTTCCCAATCAATATCCATTCTTGAAAAATTATTTTTCCAATAAGCACGGCAATCTTTCTCATAAAGAATCTGATATTTGAGCCCCTCCTTAAAATCAAAATAAGAAAGATCCGTATCTTCTATGTTTGTAATGTTGGAATTATACTTCTTTACCATCTTTACCGGTATCAGATTTTCTATCTCAGAAACATTAACTAGTATATAATAATCAGCATTATAACGATTATGAGCTATAAACTTTATGCTTTTAGCTGTTTCTCCAATTTTTCCGTTAGGATATTTTTTATCACTGTCAGCTATTGCCAAGACAAAATTATCCGTTAGAACACTATCGTCCTTTAATGTATTACCAAAGTCTGATCCACCACCTTTCCATTTTTTATAACTTGAAGACATGTTTAATATTCTGTTCTGAGAAAGATAATAATTACAAACAATATTGTAGAATTTTCCATCTCTTTGATTTTCGGTACAGAGGTAGGTTGGAGCATCCAAGAAGAAACCAGACGCTTCCAAAGGATTGATTTGAAGTTCTTTCCCGACACGTGAACAATGCTTTGATATTGTTATAACAGCATATACATCCAACATTCCAACCAATCCATTGACATCTATACGTTCTTTTTGAAGTCTGCAAAATTCTCTCCAGGAATTTTCGTCTAAAGCTGCCTGCAATTCTTTTTCTTCCCCATCATCTAACTGATACTTCAAATAAACCTTATGATGATTCAATCGTGAGGCGGTCATTAGTTGCACTATAACATCTATAGCCCTTTCTCGTTTTTTATCTCGCTGCTGATTAAGAATCACATCGACAATATCTCTTTCTACTTTAATAAACATCTTCTGATAAAAATCCTGTTGGCCAATGATCAATAAATCCACGCTCATTATAATGAGCTTCTTCTATGTAATTCTCATATCCTTCTTCTGTCGCATTAAATAGGGCGACATTTACCTTGTCGTTATCCAAGTTATGTTGTTCTATTTCAATACCTACAGAATTTAATATAGCTTCACTATGAGTTTCTATAATGAAACGTATATATTTCCCAGCCTCGCTTGATATAACTTTAGCTAACATTGCGCCAAACTTAGCTTGCATTCTAGGATGTAAATGCAACTCTGGCTGTTCAATGACTATAAATTTTAACATATCACCATTACTTCTGTAAAATACAGAACGATGAGGAGGTGTTTTGATAGCATTCCATATCATCGTAAGAATTGGTAACAACTGTGTATATCCAAATCCTGTATCCACAAGATTTCTTGGAGCATTGTTTCCCTCTAAGATTTGCAATTCCACATGTCCCTCATGCTTGAGAACAACAATGGAAAAACCAAATAACTTTGAAGTCCAATCAGTAAACTTTATCATCTGACGGTCTGAAAGATTTGCTAAATACATAGCCAAATTTTTACCATCAGAATCAATTTCATCCACTGCATAATTCTGATATCTGTAATATCTCTCTGTTGAAACTCGTAAAGGTCGCACATAAGTAATACCGGAACTTACATCGAATAAATAATAATTAATACTCTCAATTATATCATTTAAATGCATAAGAATATACATTTCATTAAGCATATAGTCCTCACCATTTATATCAAGATTCTTCAGATAAGCAAAACTTGTTTTTTGGTCTATCAAATAAAAAGCTTCTTGTATATCCATCAAAGGATATGCCTCATCATTCTCATTTGAAACAATATTTTTTCTGAAAAAATCAATTGCCTTTCGAATAGTTCCCATATATAGGCTATCCTCTCTGTCCTCATACAAACGTGGTATCAAGTGAATGGCATTATTACTCAATGTTGGACGAAGTTTTGCTTCAATTTCATGACCATTAATTATAACTTGTACTCTTTCGTCTTCTGATATTTTCATCAGAATTTCTTGATCCAAATAGTGAATCAAAACAGAAGAAAAAAAATCCTCATTTTCTTTTCCAAGTGTTTTCTTGCCAGAAATTTCAAGTTTAACAGACAACTCTATATCTTTAGAAATATCCTCATCTGCTATACCTTTAGCTTTTATACGTCTTCCATATCTTGAAAAACGCAACTTTTGAGATTGCAAAGTAAAACCTATCTCTATATTTCCTTCACCATTGTGAACAGTATTAAGAAAATCCTTAAAATCCACATCGGAGGAATACCACAAGAATGTGCCATTACGGTTTACGCCCAAACTTTGTTTAAGCAATGGGAAGAATTTTAAGAAAGAACTCTTGCCACTACTATTTGCCCCAACCAAAAAGGTTATAGGCTTAAGATGTACAACACCTGTATCTTTGAATTTTCTGTAATTCGTCAATTGTAATGTATCCATAACATCTGAATTCAATTAGTTTGACAACAATTTCCAATCAATGCAATTCTGGCATATCTTATCAATATTACCAGTAAATTCTTTTGTATCTAAGAAATAGCTTGGATAAGCTTGCCTAAGTTCTTCTACCTTACTAACAGAAACCAAGACTGCAGCATTCTTATCGTCTTTAAGATGACCTTCAAGTTCTGTATATTTTTCAGAAGCCAATTCCTCCTCATTTTTTTTGAATGAAGTAACTCGAACTATAGAGCGTTCAAAATCGATAAATATTAAATAATATGCATATTCTCTTGTTTTATCTTCTGTTTCATGAACACTAACATTCAAGGCCTTCAATATATCAGAATAACGATATCTCTTGTTTCTTGCATAACATTCTATCATTAATGCTTTCATTGGCATATTATGCAAATTTCGGGCAATCGGCAAATGCTCTTTAAGACAAAATAAAGCGCTAACAACCTTGAAAAATTCTAGCCAATCAGTCATACCTTGACCTGATTTCAAGGATGTTTTCGTATATAACCCGGCTGTTTCAACAGCCGTAGCCCACAAATGTTGAAGTCTAGTACGAATCTGTAATTCAATACGCAAGCCATTATAATCATGATCATCACAATGATAGATATAGGAAAAATGAATACTACGATATCCTGATTCCTTAGGAACATTGACATAATCATACATTCGTCTACATTCAAAATCAACAATAGGCAAGCTACGCAATAATGCCTGCAAACGGAGTAACTCCTCCACAGTATTGACCACCACTCTCAATCCACCAATATCCTGCATTCCACCTAAACCCATCTCAGGATTCAAGTCCAACTTATATTGGATGGACGTTAATCGTTTTAATCTTCTGGAAACCAAAAAAGGATGTATATTATTGGTGTCTAGAAAATCCAACAATCTTTGTTGTAACATATCCAAAGGAACCAAATGCAAACTTCGCCAATCATTCAACTTTTCAATTGCCTGTTTAAAAGCTTCTTGATTAGTAGCAGTCAACATCATCTTGCCTGTCTTATCAATTTCTTTACGGGTGTACCTCATAATTATATTTTAACTATGCTATAACACAACCATCACATATACCAGCTTGGAGGATAAGTCATCTAAACTTATTCTTCATCTAAAAGATATTCTGCGAAACGTTTCAGATTCGCTATTTCAACATCCCACTTTTGACACAATTCTCTTGAATATTGCTCGTCATAAGTTGGATGACTATGACGAAATGATTCATACAAATCTTCAAATTGTACATTATCGTCATTCTGGTATAACTCTAGTACGAAACTAAATTTACGTCTCTCATCCAATGGATGAGTTGATTCAGGATGTTAGCTTAACCAAAAATCCATCTTTGCTTTTGTATCATACTTCATTTTTTATCCCTTACTTTGTTTTATCATATTCAATACTGCAACATTCAAGTCCTGATGCAATTCCGTGGCATTCCATTTCTGCCAGAACTTAACTGTTTGACTTGAAGGTGCAATTTTTGGTTCGTCGATCTTGATTCGTGAAGGTAACAAAATTGCATCACCAACAACTATAGCTTCTGCTATATCCAGCAAAGATAAATTGTCCGCAATATTACCCAGGTTGTCTGGAAGCAAACGTTTAATGACATTTTGATCTTCTACGTTTGTCAAACGTAAACTAATGAAATTATTACATTGGCTCAGCACAGTTCTATTTACCTCTGATGGTCGTTGACTAATTATCACAAGACCTACACCATATTTTCGTCCTTCTTTTGCTATGCGTTCAAAACACTTTAGCCCAATTTCAGAAACAGAATCTCTTGACTCCATTTGTTGAACATACAGATGTGCTTCATCGCAAAGCAATGCTATTGGATGCCGTTGCTCTGTTTCGCTCCATTGCTGAATAGTAAAGACAAGTCTTGCAACAAGACCGATTACCAAAGGAAGAACATCGGAAGGCACTTCGGAAAAGTCTATTACTTTTATTCTATTTTGAATAGTATCATCTTTTCCCATCAATTTAGCAGAAAAAGCTGTTAGCCAATCTGACGAGAGTTCTTCCGCTGACATATGAAACATAAATCCCATTCGTTTATCATCAAGCTTGTTTTGCAATCTTTGATTAAAACGAGTCAGTTTTCCGTTAAAAGGACCTGCTTTGTCTGTACCTTGTTTAGCACCTGGTACACGCTCCTCGTCTAAATCTGTCAAGTGTTTCAAGACCGATAGCAAATCATACGGAATAGGACTATCCAAAGTTATCTTGCCACAAAGGTCTGTATCTTTTACGATTTCTTCCTTGTGAGAAATAATCTCTTTCGATAAAAGCATTGCTTGATTTGGTGCGTTTTGGTCACTCCTGTCAAGCAGAAGAGCTTGCATTTCTTCATAGGTAAGCAACCAATAAGGTATCATTAATATGCCTTTTGACAACTTATCTGTCTCACCCAAATCTGAAGGATTTGCTATTCTATAATGAACAATGCCTTCTTTTTTGAAAGAATCTGTAGAGTATTCTCCATGTATGTCAAAAAGTATAGCATTTGCATTTGGCAAATCTGCCATTTGTTCAACAATACGTGCTACACTATACGACTTTCCACTACCTGTAGAACCAACAATTGCAGCATGTCGTTGGAATAGTCTGTCTCCATCCAAATAAGCACAGGATTTTTCATCCATTGTATATGTACCTATTCTCAATGGGTTTGCTACACTTGCTGCATCTGATGATATACATTGCATCAATGCTGTAAGCCTATCTCCTTCAATTTTATAACAGTCTGCATCAATAGAAGGTACTGCGCTCACATTTCGTCTGAAAATGTTGTGCTTCGTACCTTCATGATCAATGAACTCTCCTATGAATACTATTTTAATTTGGTTAAGCGATACAGTTTGAAAATCATCAGTTTCTTCAACCTCATTATCTTCAACAGAATCGTCAAGAACTGACTTTCTGAAAATTTTGACTATCATTGCTATGATATGCCGTCCAGGACGAGGGCTATGTATCGCCAGCAATTGGTTAATTTGTAACTGAGAAAGAGACTTATCATCAGTTATCATAGCTGTTGCAGTACCTGTATCAACAGCATTCACTAAGCCAATGCTTTCATCAGGCTTATAGTTTAATAAAGAATTGTTTGCCATAATGTTACTACTTTATGATTTTACAAAATTCTTTTAACTTCCAATATTCTTTATCTGGTATTGGAATAACTCCTTCTTTCGTTTCTATCTTACAACCATTTACCCCATCACTATAAATAGCAATATAGTTATGTTTACCATCCATTACTTTGCTTCGGATAGGTGCGCCAATATCTTTCGTTACAATGAGGATAGGGAGGTTGTTCTTTGAGGCTTTATCTAATAAAACAGGCTGTACATGCTCATCGTTAAATCCGTATCCAATACATAAAAAACCACTTGCCTTTGTGAAACACTCATCGACTTTAGTCAATAGTTGACGATGAGGTGGTTGCTGCGTTTTTTCGTATTTGTTGTTGCCTGGAGTGATAATGCATGGTTGATAGCCAGTGGGTAATTCCAATAAGTTGGGAAAACAATATGATTGGTTGTCCTTCTTAAACCAATCCAAAGAACCATGAACTTTCCAAATATTGATTTTGCCCATATATGAATTTTTTAGTTGTGTCGGACAACTGTCTAAGTTTTGCTTTAATCCCCCCAAATAACTTGTAGCATAACCGGTATTGATGTAGGCAGCGCTTTGTGCTGCTGCATATTCGGCTATCTTGTCATAATTAGTTGATACCACATTTAGCTCTGTCCCTTTTCTGCCATAAATAAGAAAATCAAATAGTTCTTTCAAATCAATGTTCTCACCCGATATTGCTTTTTTATAGACTACGGCATCTTGATGCACTATCAAATTCCATACATTGTACACAATATCAACTTCCACTTCTTCCGATACTTTTGCTTTCAGAAGCGCCTCTTCCAATCCATGACCATTATTAAGAAAATCCAAGAAACGTTTGACACTTTCATTAGATTCTTGGGATGAATACACTTTCGATGCAAAAAAAGACTTTAGCATTTTTGCTAATTCCCACATCGAAGCGATACCATAAGAAACAGATGCTCCACTCCCTAAAACAATTACTGGTGGAGTAGGATTTGTAATAATGGCTTGAATATGTTTGAATATTCTATCTATCTCCATATCTCAACGTATATCTAAAATACAGCGTCCCTACTATATTACAAGTAGTTACAGCTATCAGTAAAAAAAATATTTTGTATCGTTTTGCAAAAGATAAGCTGCACTCTGCAATTTGAAAGCCAGCTTTCATTGCGCTCGTTTGCATTATCTTTTAGAGTGAAGGATTGGCTATCCTTTATATCTTTCCCAATCCATCACACAGAAGGGGCTGCCGTAATCTTCGTAAGACTCCATCTGGGCTATCTTTGACATGCCTGCATCGAGATAAGCTACATCTTCGATTGCGACTTTGCCTGACTTGATTTCGGAAATGATGGACTTCAATATATCAGAGCATGTATAGTCGGGACAATACATGTCATCGAAATAACAGAAGTGCTCATCTTTCACGAAGTGATAAGAAAGGGATTCTAAGATTTCCAGGAATGTCTCGAAGGCTTTACGATGGTTGCCTCTCGACATATCTTCCTTGATCATTTTCTCGTATGGCAAGAGGAGATTGGATATCATATCACAATCCGTGTCTATATTACGAGGATCGAAGATTGCTTCTATCTCTCTTTTTAAAGGAGATAACTCTATATCGGTTCGTAAAGCTGATTGCTCAGCTCTACGAAGAATGTATTTCGTCTTTTCTGAAGCCATAGTTTTACATTATTGTTCCCCAAAGCGATCGCTCTACGCTTGTCGCCACTCGAATGAGGAGTTTTTTCTTTCTAATGTTCCACAGATTGAACGGATTAACACAGATATTTAGACCTGATCGGTCTGGAGTTTTATCACACGCAGATTGCGCTGATGACGCAGTTTTTTTAATTACTCCGACAGATACTTAACTATCCAAGGTTTCAACTCAGGAATGTCTACTTCTATCGTGTCCCAAAGGCTTTCGGGATCTATTGTATAATAGCCATGCACAAGGACATGTCGCATCCGTTCTATCTGACGCCAATTTACATCAGAATGAGATTCACGAAATTCTGTTGAAAGCATATAGACAGCCTCGCCTATTACTTCTACCAATTTGGTAAAGCCATAAAAGATGAGCTTATTCTTCTTGATATCTTCAAAAGTATATTGAGCATGAAACTCCTCTATACTTTCTATCGCTTCAAGAATATGCTCTAACCTTCCCCTATCTCTAACTTTTTCTCTCATAAATCAAGAATTTATCTTGGTTGGCTGTTTCTTGAGCAAAAGGGAGGAGACGATTTGCCTCTACTATATCCACCTTGCGATGAAGCAAGTCTTCCAAATTCAACATAATACCTGCTATTTTCATCAGAGAAATTCGATTATGCTGACGATCATACTCTACAAGAATGTCTATGTCACTATCAGTAGTTTCTTCTCCTCGTGAACATGAACCAAAGAGCCAAGCCTTTGTTATTGGCTGGCTACCAAAGAAATCTTGTATCTTTGGAATCATATTTTGTACATTCTTACTAATCATAACAGCGTAATTTTATTGGTTTTAATGAAGTTTATACCCCATTTCTCTGTTTTTTGTGCAAATATAGGCTTTTTCTGTGAAACTACCAAATTTTTGGAGGAGTTTTTTCAACTCAATGTATTTCACCAATACTGCGTCTCTACTATATCACAAGTAGTTACATCTATTCGTTTTTTGAAAAAAGCTATTTTGTATCGGCACTTCAGAAGATAAGCTGCACTCGGTTATTTGAGAGCCAACTTTCATTACGCTCCTATGTGTTCGATGCGTTACTCAATGCAAGCTAAAGGAACTTTTGCTCTTCTATTACTAACTTGTTCAATACCGGTAAGAGCTTTTCTATCTTCTTTATTCATTGATATCGTATTATTATATTTTCTAAAATCATCCCGTCCTTCTTTACCATTAAAGAAGGCTCCACCTTTCTCACCAAGCCTCTCTTCCCTCAGGGACGAGAGGATGTAACCGCCCTCCGGTGCTCGGAACCGCTGCGCTATAAGGTTGGCGGACCATCAAAGGTCTGCGCCATGTTTGCGGGATGGGACCGCCTGGAGATGGAGGGCGTCGCCAATCAAATGAGGCTGTGTAGGCAAATTTTGCCCAAACTGATTATTACAGAAGTGCTCAGGTTTTTTTTTACCCTAAACAGATTTATACCCCCATCGTAAACTTCATCAGGTCCATCAATAGTTCTTCAGCTATTTCCTGAGCCATCTTCTCTAATTCCTCGAAGTGAAGAAGACCGCTCTTCTTTTTGTTGACAAGAACCATCTTGGCTAAATCTTCGGATGGGATGTGATGGAAACGAAGGAAGATCTTCTGCATCGCATTCAGCATCGTACCACTATGCATTGCATAGTCATATTGTGCATCTGTCAGGGTTGAAGAATCTTTTCCCTTTAATGCTGGCACCATCTTTTCGATGGAACCATATAAGGTTCGCATATCCATCAGCAGAAGTTCGGAATAGCGCTCTAATGTTGACTTCTTGGCTCCCTTCATCATAGCTTCTTCCAATCCCTGGAGGTCATCAATGTAAGGGAAAAAGTCTTCATAAGGGAACTTGTTGCCTAAGTTCAAATTGACAAATTCTAAAGTGACAAAGAAGGCCACCTGACTTAACTTGGGATAGTGCTCCAAGATGTCAATCAGATTGATTTTATCACCTTTTTCCTTTAGAGTAACTGGTATCTCTGATTTGACATGGATTGCATCCAATGGTACATTATCCAGGATTTTACGAATACTACTCGGCATAAAAATATGCCATTCCGTTGCTGCTTCATAAGTTACAACTAAATGCAACTTCTGCATCAGGAGATACTTCACATCATTCCTTGGATACTTGACGCATTCTTCTGTCGAAGAGGATAAAAGCTTCTTGAGAAGTTCCAACTCTTCTTCAGGCAAAACCTCAAGCATCCATAACGGATCTTTGGTGAATATATCGGCCAAAGCATCTGCAATCTGTGCCTTGCGCCAACTCTTCGGTATATCTATACGAGCGAGTTTACAATGCTCGATGATATTGACTTTCGTATCGAAAGACATCATGTCATTCAATGAAAGTATATCAATATAAGGGAGTTGTCGTAGTGTAATCATTTAGTTTATTTTTATTTTGTTCCTCATTGCAGTATCGCTCTGCACTTGTCGTCGCTCGAATGAGGAATATTTTTTATTCTATTTTTGATAGGATTACTTCTGGGGAGGTGCCCATCAGGGTTATAGCGGAAATCTTATGACCGCCATTGGCATTTAATGAATGACCACAATGATAGAGGCTATCATCTATAATAAGCCAGCGATCATGAGACTCGTTACGCCATTTTCTAATATCTATATGATTATCAGGAGCAACTCTTGCAGTATAGAAATCACCTTCGAAGAAGACCATTTCTGCTGGAGGAGTGGAGGTTCGAATAAAGAAGTCGAGCTGCTGTTGCTGCTTGGCTTGAACGTCCTCAATATGGGTCATACGCTTGTCCATATTCTCCTGTAGGGCTATCAAGTGACGATTCACGGAATAACCTTGGAGAAGGTATTGCTTTATAACTGCATTCGCCCACTGACGGAAACGGGTTCCTATCGGACTCTTTACTCTATAGCCTACAGAGATTATAACATCCAAATTATAGATTTTAGTACGATATCTTTTGCCGTCTGCGGCAGTATGTAAGGTTTCCTTACATACTGATTTTTCGTCTAACTCTTTCTCTTTAAAGATGTTACGAATATGGTACGATTTAATTTCGTAATCACCAAGGATTTAAGTGAAAAAATGCATTTATTAACCTATACTTAGCTTATGGCTACACATTACAACACACAAAATGATTCTGCTTCCTTACCGGTTTCTGCGGCGTCACCAAACATTTACAAACTTTGGTTCTTCTCCAGTGCGAGCTAGATAATCCTGACGGAGCATCTGCTCTAACTCTGCCATACGCTTTCTTTTTCTTTCCTTTGATGCCATGAATCTTTTCATCGCAGCATCACGCTTTTCCCAAAATTCTTTATTCAATGTTTCCATAAAACCTCCTATTTTTTAATCTTCAGTGCAAATATAAGGGTTTTCTTTGAAACTACCAAACTTTTGCTTTGTGCTCTAATGTCCCACAGATTTCACAGATAACACAGATTTTGGATCTGTTCGGTCTTAGATTTCGCAGATGCAGCCTGCTCTGTTTTACCTTCTGACCTATTCGGTCTGGGAAATAATTTTATCTTCTACATAGATGAACGACTGAGGGACCTTGAAATTTGGTATCAAAGACTCGGGATTGATAGCTTCCTTATATTCCTTACACTCCTTTATCTTCAATGCTACAGCCTTCTCCCTTCCCTTGTAGTATTTATCAAAGAACTTCCGGGTAACACCGGAATGGCATCTGGTTTCTTTCCAGATATACTCTGGAGTATCACAAAGGATTTCGTCTATCTTAAATTCACCTACGATCTTGCTGATGGGACGGCTGGCGTAAATATATACGGTATCAACCTTTTGCTTGAAGAGTATCTTGCGGTATTCATATTGCTTCTCGCCCGAAAAGATCTTCTCTACAAACTCCGGTTTAATCGACAATATAACGTTCATTAATTTCTCCTAATTCTAATAATTTGTCAAACTGCGCATCGGTCAATCTGAAGAAGCCCCAATAGTTTGGGCATAGACCAACTTGCTCTTTCATCACTTTATTGATTACCTTCTTGGTGAAGGCTATGTTATACACCATCTTGACAACAGTGAAATAGTTCTTTGTGCGATACCAGCCTCTCAATTCTTTCTCGCTAAAAACAGAATAGCGATTGGTATATCTTACGAAATCATCTTCGTTGGTAAAGTCCTTGATTGTCTTTACCTCGCAGACGGTGCAAACTGATGTACATACACTGCGATAGGAGGCTGGTCCTTGATAGTCGGAAGTGCGATAGATGACAAGCTTGTCTCCTTTCTTCAACTCCTTGACTCCTCGCATCCAACATATATATATCTTGTAGATACTGTTGGTCTCCGATACATCTTGTATGAGATCATACTTCTGTTCAGTTTTCAATATGGAGTCCGGGAACAGTTTGGTATGATATTCTGGATTGATGGAGAGTACATACTTTCCGGAACCTGCCTTTCGGACAAACGGATAGTCAAGCATCAGGTCGTTGACTTGTGTTCTCATGTCCTTGACCAATACATACTCGCTACTACCATCTTTGTGTTTCTTGTCAGCTATATGAGAGAAACCGAATTTCTCAAACATCGTTACCAGCTTCCGCAATTCCTCTGTCGGGAACATGGTGACATAGATTTCATCCACATCCTCAGCAATTGCCTTATCCATGATTTTCTTCATGAATCGCTCACCACGAGTGGTATGTCGGTCTTCATTGTCCACCTTGAAGGTACCCACCTTCAGGCGTTTCTTGGCAGGAAGTACTGGTGTCAAGTCGGAAAGTTCCTCTTTCTCTATCTTCAAGTAGAGGAAATCTTTCAACTCGTCACCTACATAATAGCAATAAGCAGTAGCTCCTGCTGCAGCCTTCTTGTTATACCATTCATTAAACTCAGGATAGCTGACCCTCAATGAATCGAAAAAGGAATCATTGAGATCGATATCTGAAAATCGTTGTACTTGTAAATCCATTGGCCTTCGTCTTAGATTATTCCTTATCTTTTTTTTTATCTCATCAGCCGGTTTCTCCTCCACTTTCTGCTCTGCCTGACTGGCATTGGGCGCAATGAGATTGTTTCCACCATGGATATTGAAGATGACATGAGGATCCTGGCACTCCTTGATTTGATCAATGAGGTCATGATACTCCTTGGGCATCATCTTGCGTAGCAGACAATGCAAACGGGAGATGTCGGCAAAGTGGTTCTCATTCATGAACTCCTGTGCCTGTCGTATCATGTACAAATATTTATCCTCCATACTAAATTAACCATCTAGAAGCAATATGAGCCAATTTTCAGCAGCAATTACTTATAATCCACCATTCCTGCGAGTTGAAAACCCTATAGTTGTACGACTATACATGCTATAGTTGTACAACTCTGGAGTTATAGTCGTACAACTATAGGGGTCATAGTCGTACAACTATAGAATTTTAAAAGACCAAGCATATTTTCTGCTTTTATATCCAGCTGATAATCAACGACTTAATAAAATTCAGCATATTTTCAATTCTACAAAACGAATTTGGATTCATTGAAAATTCTGAAATTTTGGAGGGGCTAAATGGGCCTTTTGTCTGCATATTTCCCACATTGATCCTTTGGAGGTCATTTCCACTTATACCAAGCTTCGTTGATATACTTGCGGATATTACTGATACCAGTGGTAACCTGAGGAGCCAAGGGCTGTAAGACTTCGATGAACTCCTGCTTCACCATAATATCTTGGTCAACCTTTACATCTGTATCATTCACCATATCCATCACCACCTGAGCCAATTCCTTGGCATTGGTGCATGCAGAGAGCTTGGCTACATATTCTGCTAATGCTTCCACATTATTAATATATAAGGAGAGACGGGTTGTTTCGGGTGAGAGAACAGGCTCTTGACTTTTGGTCTTCGCCTTCATCATCTCTTCTATATACTTGTCGCCATAGAAGTTTTGCTCAGCCTTTGTAGCATTAGGCAAAATCTGATTGTTGCCGCCAGAGATGTTAAAGACAATATTTGCCTTGTTGGTATCTTCCATTGCTGTGATTTTTATAAAAGTGAACGTATCGTGAATGAGTGGTAAACAGATGGTGAACGTCAGTGAAGGCATTTGTTTTCGCCTCCCCATTGTTGTATCTTTGCACTGCGTTCGAAGATGGGCTGCACTCGACAATGCTCAAGCTAGCTAGGCATTGTTCTCGTTTGCACCATCTTTGTAACGTCAATCAGAACAAACGGGATTGAGAATCTCTTTGAGCTGACGATGACATAACTTTAGTATTAATCTTTAAATGTTTTAAATTATGAGTAAGAGTTACAAAGTTGCAAAGAAGACCATTAACATGGGTGACAAGAAGGGACAAACAGTTTATTCTGTTAGACCTTACAGTTACGGTACCTTGACCACCGAGGAAGTGGCTAACCAAATCGCTGTGGAGTCAACAGCTACTCCTGCAGACGTAAAGGCGGTGCTCGACCGCTATGCCTACTACGTGAAGGAGAACCTGAAGAAGGGTTACGACATCGAGTTGCTTGGATTCGGCAAGCTCTTCATCCGCTTCATCACCGGCAAAGCCGTAGAAGATGAGAACAAGGCGAACGCTAAACTCGTCAAGAGTCTTGTTCCTGCCTTCCGTCCTTCTTTCACCAAGTTGAAGAATGGCTCTCGTATCTACAACCTGCTTCCAGTGACCATCGAACTCGTCAAATACGGTGATGAGAAGGACAAGCCTACTGGCGGTACTACCGGGGAGGACAAGAAGCCTACTACTGGGGACTCTTCTACCACCGGCGGCGAGAACACTGGAGGCAGTGAGAACGCAGGAGGCGGTACCGGTTCGGAGAATGGCGCAGGCTCAGATGTTGACCTCTAGGCCATCTTCCTAGCCCATTATGTTTAACCCTTTAAATGATTCTTCATGATGAATGATTCTAATGGTTCCAAGAAAATTTCTTGGGTGCAAATTGTCAACGCCATCGTGCAAGCTCTGATTGCTGCACTTACGGCTTTGGGAGTAAGCTCCTGTGCGAATGTTATGCTATAATGTTAAGTGTTGAATATTAAATGTTAAATTAGTCTATGATTAAAGAAACATTTCCTATGATCATCGGTGGGGAGAAAGTACGCTCAGAGCGTACACTCCTCGCCGGAGTTGAGAACGGCAAACACATGAGGTCTGCCGCCTCTGTGAGATTTCTCGTACTGCACTGCAGTGCTACTCGTTGTAACCAGGACTATTCTGTAGAACAGATGAGACGTGACCATAAGGCACGTGGCTTCTATGATATCGGCTACCACTTCTATATCCGAAAGGATGGTACCTGTACGCAACACCGAATGTTGCTGGAGGTGGGGGCTCATGCCAGACCGTATAATAGATGCTCTATCGGCATCTGCTATGAGGGTGGTTTAGATGAGCAAGGCAAGCCTTGCAACACCTTGAATTCTCTGCAGTTTGAGAGAATTAAGGAACTGCTGGTTGTTCTGAAAAGGCTGTTCCCAAAAGCTGAAATCGTCGGGCATCGGGACTTGCCTGGGACGAGTCCCAAAGAATGTCCGTGTTTTGAGGCAAAGGAAGTTTTCTGTATATAATCCATACACACAGTTTTTTACTGCGCATCCAGCTGGGAGTACTTCGAGTGCTGGCTCTTGTACTCTGGGACGATTTCCTTCATCTTCTTTACGATTGCCATGTCGTCGTAGGTGAAGGAGAGGTCGTAGAGAGACTGCTCGTTCTTCAGGGCTAACTCGTATGGATACTCACGAACCTTCGCTACCATAATCTTTGGATGGTGGGTTGGGATGGTGGCTTCCTTATCATTCAGCACTTCCTCGTAGAGTTTCTCTCCGTCTCTCAAGCCTACATACTTGATGCCTATGCCTTCTACTCCCGAGAGGGCTATCATACGCTTTGCCAGGTCGGCGATGCGGACTGGCTTGCCCATATCGAAGACGAAGATCTCGCCGCCCTTACCCATTGTGCCTGCCTCCAATACCAGCTTGCAGGCTTCCGGGATAAGCATGAAGAAACGGATGATGTCGGGATGGGTGACGGTGATTGGACCGCCCATCGCTATCTGCTTCTTGAAGATTGGGATTACTGAACCGTTGCTGCCCAAGACATTACCGAATCTTGTGGTGACAAACTGGGTAACACCCTTGACCTTGCCATCTACAATCGCCTTGTTCAATGACTGGCAGTAGATCTCGCAGATTCGCTTGCTGCAACCCATCACGTTGGTTGGGTTTACTGCCTTGTCCGTAGAGATCATCACGAACTTCTTGGTGCCGTACTTTACAGCCATGTCGGCTATCACGCGCGTACCATATATATTATTCTGTACTGCCTCGGCTGGATTGTCCTCCATCATCGGCACATGCTTGTAGGCTGCGGCATGGAATACATAGTCGGGACGGTCGGCAGAGAAGATGCGCTCCATACGGGTGGCATTGGTAATGCTGGTGACGATGGTATCGCAAGGTATCTCAGGATAATTCTTGTTCATAAAGAGGCGGACATCGTGCATCGGGGTCTCAGCCTCATCTACCAATACCAATCGGGCTGGCTTGTAGATGGCAATCTGCTTCACCATCTCGGAACCGATACTTCCGGCTGCTCCCGTAATCAGGATGGTACGGCCGCTGAGGAGCTTGCCGATGGCATCCATATCTACTTCTATCTTATCACGTGGCAGGAGGTCTTCGATATCCACCTCACGCATCATCTGGTGGCGGAGGTTTGACTTGCCGTCCCACCACTGTGCCTTCGGCATCATCATAATCTTGATGCCGGCAGCGGTAAGCTTGTCGATCATATCCTGCATCTCCAGGAACTTGTCGGTTACCATCGGACTGACAAAGAGGGTCTTGATGTTCATCTTGTCCATGACGGACAGCAGCTTCTCATCGTATGCGAAAACCTCACAACCCAGGAGGTACTTGCCTATCATATTCTCTTCCGTGGTGGTGAAACCCTTGAGGATATACTGGGATGGGTGCTCATTGCGCATGGACTTTGCCAGGGAGATACCGCCCTCACTTACACCGAGGATGAATACCGGAATACGGATATCGGCAGAGAAGGTGGAATCGTACATGTACTTGACGATGATTCGCATCGTCCACATCATACACATCGAGATGAAGAGCATCACGATGATTGCCTCTGCAGATACTTTGCAGAGAAGTCCGTCTGGCAATAAAGTCAAGAGGAGACTATTGAGTATAAAGCCCAGAACCAATGCTCCGGAAATGCGCATCAGATCGACAAACGATGAATAGCGCATGATGCCGGAATAGGTATGGAAGATTCGCATACCCACGACAAAGAGTGGAAGGGTGCAGACGTAAGTGAGGACGTTGTTCCAGAAATGGCTCGTCAATGCTTCTCCGCCCTCTGCGATGTAGGTGGCTATCATTCCGGCAACAACTACAGCGATGCTATCGAGTGCCAGGATGCACCAATATGGCAGGGTAGTCTGGGAAAAATACCAATTCGTCAGCTTGTTGGCAAAAAGAGATACCTTGAGTTTGTAAAAAATCCCAGAAAGCGTCATCTTTTCAGAGCTATTCATCTTGTTCTTATCGCCCATAAATTTATTGTTGTATTATTTTTTAATCTTAAAAATTCTTTTATACGGCTTCTGAAGGTTTATGTCCCACAGATTTATTTTTCATCTATGACTTCCAGCAGATCGCGGCTGATGGTAAGGGTGGCGCCACTGATGTACTTGATTTCGCTGCCGATAGTGGCTTTCTTGCCATTATAGCATTGCACGTATGCTTCCACACCTTTCATACTACCAGCTACCACTCTCACCTTGATACCTTTCCTCAAGGGAACGGGGGCGGCAGTGACAGGTTCTTCGTCATTCTCTACAAAATTCCGATAATTGGCTATCACCTCGTCGGGAATGCGGTATATCTTCCTGTCGCCCGGCATGGTCAACATCTTATAGACATCCGAGCGGAAGCGGATTTCATCGAGTTGGGAAGGTGAGACATTGCAGAAGATGAAAGTGGAAAGGAACAGCTTTTCCTTCACTTTGCGCTTGAGGCTTCGCTTATCGACATAAGCGACCTTTACCATCGGAATCCAATATTCAAACCATTTGTCTGCCGTATTCAGATTCAAGCGAATAGACTCAGCTATTCTCTTCTCGCAATTCACTCTGACGACAGCCACATACCAACCTGCATCGGCTGGTTTCTCGATCTCTTTTTCCTGCTTATTTTTAGCGTTTTCTTCACTTTTTTCCATGGCTTCGCCGTCGTTCCCTGCAATAGTGAACGTAACCTGCGGTTGTATTTTTGTCTCTTTCATCATGCGAATCAAGTTCGTTTTTTGATGTCGATCATCTGAATCTCTACATAAGAGACACAGAATCTCCCTGCAAAAATACGAAAAAAGTTGGAAACTAGCAAATTATGCGTGTTAAAAATTTAATCTTATTCTACGAAATTCAACAAATTTTCAGTAACCATTCAGGATGCAATCTGATAAGTCGCTGATTGAGCGAATGTTTCCTACTTTTCTGTGTCTCTTATGTAAAGATTCAGAAAATTGGTTCATTTTGGTTCATTTTTCGAGTTCCCTCTTTTTATTCACTTTTGAGGCTTATAGAGCTGCCAGAATTTTGGCGTTGGCATCATCCACTTCTGAGCTTTTGATGGAGCGGAGATAGATTTGTGTGGTGATTTCGGAATGATGCCCCAAAGCCTCGCTGATGACTGAGATAGAGATATGGTTGTCTCTTGCTGCCGTTGCCCAGGAATGGCGGGCGACATAGAGGGTAAGTTTGCCCTTGATTCCTATCTTAGTTCCTAACTTCTTGAGGTGGTAGGAAATACGGGCTTCTGCATTGTGATAGAGGCGCACTTCATCTAGCTTTCTGTCAATTGTTTTATCCTGTCTTTTGTATCCATCATCAACAAGGAAAGGGAAAAGATAAGGTGAGGAGGCTGTCTGATGTTGATATTTTTCTAACAATTTCTGCATATCCTTCTCCCATCGGATGGTGAGGCGCTGACCTGTCTTGCTTCGGGTGTAATGGAGAAAACCGTCCTTGAGGTCGGTTTTGCGGAGATGAGCCAGGTCGATGAATGAGATGCCTCTCAGATAGAAGCTCATCAGGAATGTATCTCTTGCCATCTCTTCCTTGGGAGTGAGATCCTTGACCGACTCCAAACGCTTGATCTGACTGACGGATTCTGTTGGAATGGCTCGCTTGCTGGTTCGGGCAATGCCGGTATAGACATCCTTGAAGGAATGCTGCTGGGGAGTCAACCCCTTAGCCACTGCCTTGTTGTAAGTGGCGCGGAGGATGCGGAGATAGAAGGAACTGGTGTTGCTGCATACCTTCGCCGTATGATGCAGGTATGCCTCATACGAGCGGATCACTTCTGCATCTATCTCACTCAGGGCAATGTCCTTGCCATCACGGTATCGCTTAAAGCTGTCAAGCGTTGCCTTGTAATGCAGCATGGTGCGGTGTTGCCCGTTCGTCTTCAACAGGGCGATAAGGAGGTTCATAAACTGGAATAGTGACTCTGATGTTTTCTTTTTTCTTGCCATAATTATTATATCAATAGTTCGTTCATAATTCAATCATGTGCTAAGCTGCCAGCACGGAAGCGAAGAGAAAAAAACACCGAGAATACTAAAAAAGCGATTGCCTCTATTGAGACAATCGCTTTCTTTTATTTCCTAATACATTATGTATCTTACTGCATATCATAAACTACCTGCATGAGCTTCTTTCCAAGCTCATCAGCCTGCTCCATGGTAGAAGCCTCGCTATACACGCGGATAATTGGCTCGGTGTTACTCTTGCGAAGGTGAACCCACTTGTCAGGGAAGTCGAGCTTCACACCATCGATATCAGTAACAGTTACATCCTTCTCCTTGCCATACAGCTCCTTTACCTTGACGAGGATAGCATCTACATCGGTAGAAGCAGTCAGGTCGATACGATTCTTGGCAATGAAGTAGTTAGGGAAGCTGGCACGAAGCTCGCTTACCTTGCAACCCTTATGAGCCAGACTGCTCAGGAAGAGAGCAATACCTACGAGGGCATCACGGCCATAGTGGCTCTCTGGATAGATAACTCCACCATTGCCTTCGCCACCAATCACTGCGTGAACATCCTTCATCTTGGTAGTTACATTCACCTCGCCTACGGCAGAAGCGCAATATGAACCACCATGCTTCTCGGTTACATCGCGGAGCGCACGGGTAGAAGAAAGGTTGCTGACGGTGTTACCTGGAGTCTTGCTCAATACATAATCAGCTACACTTACCAGGGTATATTCCTCGCCAAACATCTTACCATCCTCGCAGATGAAAGCCAGACGGTCAACATCTGGGTCAACAACGATACCCATATCGTAGCCACCCTTCTTCAACTCATCCATGATACCACCGAGGTTCTTCTCCAATGGCTCTGGGTTGTGAGCAAAATCACCGGTAGGCTCAGCATTCAGGAATGTATATTCTACACCGAGTGCATCGAGCAACTCTGGGAGAATAACACCACCTACAGAGTTGATGGCATCTACACAAACCTTGAAATGAGCGTTCTTGATAGCCTCAACATCCACGAGCTTCAAAGCAAGCACAGAGTCGATATGGCGCTTGTTGAAAGTATCATCTTCTGTATATTTTCCGAGAGCATCTACATCAGCATACTCGAAATCTTCCTTCTCCGCAATGCTCAATACCTCGCTACCATTGGCAGCTGTCAGGAACTCACCCTTCTCGTTGAGAAGCTTGAGAGCATTCCACTGGCGTGGATTATGAGAAGCTGTGATGATGATACCACCGGCAGCACCACTCATGGTTACAGCCAACTCTGTAGTAGGAGTAGTAGCCAGACCGATGTTCAATACATCGTAACCCATACCCATCAAAGTTCCACAAACTACATTCTTTACCATCTCGCCTGAGATACGTGCATCACGGCCAACCACGATGGTGTTGCTCTTAGAAGCACCGCTACGACGGATGAATGTAGCGTAAGCAGATGTAAACTTGACGATGTCGAGCGGATTCAAAGTATCGCCCGCTGGACCGCCGATCGTTCCACGGATACCAGAAATAGACTTAATCAGTGTCATAATAATATCTTTTTAAAATGAAATTATCTTATCTGCCTCTCTGCAAGGTTAAATCATAGAGGCAGGCATATACGCTTCCTGATGCCGCTGTAGTACCGTATGTATGAGGAACTACCAGACGAACGTGAGCTATTCTCTCGCCCTCGGCATTACCACGACCAATCTTTACCCAACTGAAAGGAACCAGCCAGCCACTAGGTACTGTTCCACTATAACCGCCGGAGTAGTTTTTGTTGTAAGTGGCTGCCATCAAGCTGCTATTCACATCAAAAGTACCGGTGAAAGTGCCGGAAGTATTGGTCACGGTCATCTTATCAGTATAGAAAGAATACTGCTTCAGATTATTGCTCAACTGCAAAGATTTGAGACTCATCTCTGCTGCGGTATTCAGATTGTATTCAGAGAAACGAACGAGCACATCGGTAGTCTCGCCCATCTTGATATAGTCGCCGCAACCCATTTCCAATACCTGCATATAGATACCGTTACTGTTGAAGAGCACATACTCGTTGTTGTTCTTGGAAGTATCAGTAAGAACCACGCTGTTGTCCTTCTGCTTCTTCTCCCAACGACTCTTGAATTCCTCTTCTGAAATGACCTTCACGTTTTCATGACGCAAGAAAGAACTGATAGAGTCCAACTCGCGGTCACGCAAATCCTTATATGTCTCAGTATCGTTACATGCAGCAAACGAGAAAAGTGCTGCTATAGCCATGATGGCAAACAAAAATTTCTTCATTCCTTTTACTAAATTCTGATTTATTGGGCAAAGGTACAAAAAAGAAAAGACAACACCGAGAAGTATAGGATGATTTTATTATTATTTATCACTTATTATCATCCTAATGCCTCTTTCGGGGTTGTTTTTCCTTATTTCTCTGTTTTTTCAGGCGCAAAGTGCTCCTTATCTCAGCAAATCGGCAAAGGCAAGAATTGCCTTCTGGGCAATCTTCTCTGCCTCCTCGATACTGCAAAGTAGCTTACCGCCTGATGCGTTGCGATGACCGCCACCATTGAAGAACTGCTCCGCCATCTTATTGCATGGGAAATCATCCACAGAACGGAGACTCACCAATATGCGGTTGTCGATATCGGTATCCTCTCGGAGCGAGATGGAGAGCTTGTGACCTCTGATGGTAAGAGGCACGTTCACCAATCCTTCCAGATCGCCCTTGATGAAATCATACTCCTTCATCTCCTTGCGGGTTACGGTATAGTAACTGGCATGGAGCGACTCGATGTCCTGCAGCTTCTCGTTCATCAGATGACCACGGAAGCGGACTGCAGAAACACGGGCGTTGTTGAAGACGTTGCGATAAATCTTATCCTTGTCGATACCCTTGGTAAGCAGCTGACAGATGATGTAGTAGATGTCCGGATTGGTAGAGTTATAGGTGAATCCACCCGTATCAGTCATCATACCGCAATATACGCAGGTAGCCCAAGTCTTATCCAACTCAGGGAAACCACCCAACTGCCATATCACACGGAACACCAGTTCGCTCGCGCTGCTGGCATGTGGCTGCGAAATCATCAGCTTAGCCTCCAGGTTAGGAGCCAGATGATGGTCGATGACAACACGCTGTGCCTTGCAGCCCGCAAGCACATGATCCATCTCATCCAGTCGGCCTGTGCTGCCGAAATCCACGCAGCATACCAGATCAGCCTCATCAAAAGCCTGCTGCACCTTGTCGGGATACTTGTCGTATCTCACGATATCATCACAACCAGGCAACCAGGAAAGGGCATCCGGTATCATATCAGGCACACAGATGACAGGGTTCTTACCCAGAGAGCGCAAAAAATAAGCCCATCCCAAAGATGAGCCAATAGCATCGCCATCAGGTGACTTGTGGGCACAGATGACAATATGCTGAGAAGCCGCTATCGTCTCTCGGAGAATAGCGGCTTCCTTTTCGTTTAAAATATCTAATTGAATATCCATCTAATAGAATTAGAAGAGCTTGTTAGGATATACACCCTCGTCGATGAGACTCTGGATTCTATCTACTACACTCTGGCGGTCGGCTGCATAAGTTACACCAAACCACTTGCTGGTGGTATCGAGTACCTTAACGGTAGATGTACCCTCATTGATGAGCTTGTTGACCATCAATGGGATAAAGAACTCAGCCTTCTTGTTCTCCATGTTCTTAGGATCGCTCAGGAACTCCTTGAAGTAAGCCTCGCTGTGAGCGAAGTAATCTGGAGTAAAGCCCCATACGTTCATAGATACAGGAGTGTTGTCGCCTACAGCAACCCACTTGCCTTCCTCGTCCTTGTAAGAAACCTCACCATTGATACGCATGATCTCGGTGCGCTCTACACAAGTTGTCAGGTTCTCGTTCTCGTCCTTAGAGCAGATACCACGAGCTACTGTACCGTTCTCGCTCAAGGTGTTGCCTACGCGGAAACCTACCATAGCATACTTGTTGGTGCTACCCTCTGGAAGCTCAGAGAGGAACTTGCCGATAACCATGAAGCAGTCACGGTTGTAGAAGTCATCGCAGTTGATTACGCAGAAAGGCTCCTTGATAACGTCCTTTGCCATCAACACTGCGTGGTTGGTACCCCATGGCTTCTCGCGACCCTCAGGTACGCTGAATCCTTCTGGGAGTGCATCCAAAGACTGGAAGCAAAGCTCTGCTGGGATATGGCCCTCGTACTTAGAGAGGATTTTCTCGCGGAACTGATCCTCGAAATCCTTGCGGATAACGAAAACGATCTTACCAAAACCAGCCTGAATAGCATCGTAGATACTGTAGTCCATAATAGTCTCACCATTAGGGCCCAGACCATCGAGCTGTTTCAAACCACCATAACGGCTACCCATACCAGCAGCCAAAAGCAATAATGTAGGTTTCATAATCTATATTTTTTTTTAATAGTTGATATTTACGTTTAATCACCTGCAAAAGTAATAAAAAAAATGCACCTAACGGCATCTTTTCCTACTTTTTTTTTGATTTACATCATTATTTGAATGATTTATGGAGCTTCACCCCCCAAAAACCGGGGCTAGAACGGATAGCCCACTGACAAATGATGCTAGAACGGATAGCCCACAGCCAAATGCAGGCTCTGGTTCTTCTTGAAGCTTGGAATATTGTAGAATCCGCTCTTACCTGTATCGTATGGCAGATGCAGACCGATTCCCCAATCCACTCGAACCACAAACATTCCCATATCGTAGCGGATACCCACTCCAGTGCCTACAGCCAGCTGCTTGTAGAACTTATCAAACTTGAAGGCCTCGAAAGAGGATAAATCAGCATCCTTCATCCAGACATTACCGGCATCCAGGAACAGAGCACCATAAAGATCGCCCCAGATCTTAGGACGGTATTCCAGATTCGCCTGGAACTTGATATCTCCCGTACGAAGGATGTTGGCATACTTGTTACTCAGAGCACTGTAGTCTTGCTCGCCTGGTCCGACACCTCGCACACTGAAGGCACGGATACTGTTGGCTCCACCTACATAGAACATCTCCGTATAAGGTGCCTGACTCGAATTACCGTAACTCCAGATCATTCCGGCATTCAGATGTCCCACCAGGGTGGATGTTTCATTCAGCTTCCAATACTTCACGAAATCTGTTTCCAGCTTGAAGAACTGAGAATACTCGTTCTTGAACATCGTCTTACCCTTGTCGTTCCATTTTCTGCCGCTCAGAAGATAGCCCAGCGACAGAATGTTGCCGGCTTCGCTCACCGTAGTTGACCACACGATAGGACTGCGGTATTTCTGCGCACTGCGATAGGTGTAGGTATAGCTCATCTTCGGAATGAAACGGTCGGCCATCGAAGTTGCCACATACACATTGTTATTCATGATGCTGTCGAACTTCGGAGAAGTATAGTTCATATACTCATACGAAAGAATCAGCGGACTGAACGAATGGCGATGCTGATAAGAGGTTGCCCAATCATAGGTCAACTCTCCTCCAGCCACATGACGACGGAAATAGCCGGCGCGGTTCAGGATGTTCATGGAAGCCTTGATGGTGGTATTCGGCGTACCGTAGTAACGGCGAGGGATATGCCCTCTGCGGAATCTGCGCTCATTCTGTGCCATCGTGCGGAAAGCATTCCAAGGGGTGATGATGCTTGGGAACGACAGCGTGACATCTGATCCGAACTCATAGGAATTGATCTTGCTGGAACTTCCCCCCTGCCCTGTGATGGTCTGCCACTCATGAGAACCATGGAAGTTGATATCCAGCTTCTCGCCACCCCGGAAGGCATTGCGCTTGGTCAGACCCACCACCAGCTCAGGACCTACCCTTCCGGTAGTCTTGCCCTTGGCGTTGGCTTCTACATAGAAATCGTATGGTTTGTCGAACACCAGATCGATGTTGGCATCCAGTGTATCACAATATTGCACATTTCCCAGGCTATCCAAAACCTGAGTGCTTCTAGGCACAAACTGCAGGTTGGTATAACTGAAGAGTCCCATCGACTGCAATCCAGCCTTAGCCGTATTTTCATCATCCACCATATAAAGCTTTCGTGGTCGGAGCTTCAACTCCCTGAGCACTACTCCGGCACGAATCGGCATCTTCTTACCCGCATATCTGAAACTCAGATAACGGCGCACAAAGCTATCGGTCATCTCCTCCATGAACTGCTTCTTGAAGTTGATGTTGATATTGCCGATATACCACTGTCGGGTTGCTTCCGGCTCAATGCTGTCCACCATCGACAGCCGGAGGTTCACCTTGCCGTGCGTATTCACGGTATCTGCAAGATAAGATGCATAGCCATTCTGATAGAAGTAATAGCCATGGTTGCGGAAAAGACGGGTGAGTCGCTGACGCTCCTGCTCCAGATTGGAGACATTGAACGGGCTTCCCTTTCTGATAACTGCCTGCGACATCGTAGAATCGATGAGCTGCTTGCCATGCTCCGGGAAGTTGAGATAAGCCACGGAATCCAATCTCCACAAATGTCCCATATTCACTTTATAAGCCACCTTGGCTTCCTTCGGATTGCTCTGGGTGATCACTTCATAATCTACCTTGCCATTGAAATAGCCCAACTTGTCGAGCTGATGCTCAGCTACCTGTGCTCTCAACTTCGGATTCACATTCTCCATCAGCTTAGGTTTCGAACCGAACACCTTGGTAATCCATCTGGAAAGAGCATTACCCGACGGAGAGAAGGCATTCCATATCCACAGACGGATAGGAAACGGAGTACGGAAATAGCTGCTTCCCATAAAAGCTCCCGTTGGGGCTGATGCAAGAGCAAACTCCATCTCTTCCTTCACCGAGTCGGCATAGGTATTCGTCTCGTAGTTGGAGTATTCTATAGGCTTCAAACCGGTAAACAGCTGCTCGTTTTCCTTCAGGGCACTCGTAGAAGAGCACCCTGTAAATAGGAAGCTGAACAGCATCACCGCTGCCGCTATATATATAATAAGGTGAAGTCGATTCTTCTTTCTCATATTCACTAGCTTATTTTTCGTTGTTTCTAATAACAGAATCCTTGCGGGTCCGCAGCATCACTGAATCCTTGCGGGTTCGCAGCATCGGAGAATCTGCAGGCACCTGCTGCTTCTCTGTCTTCCATCTGAAGATATCCGAGAACTTGGAGAGTTTTCTGCGCCAGGTGAAACCGCCGCCATACTCCCCAATCTGACCATCCAGCCAATCGTAGGTGTTGGCATTATAAAAGGCTCTTACATACATGCTGGCTCCTTCGTTGAGACGATACTGAACCTCTACATTGTTGAAGAAAGACTCATTCTTGTTGGCATTCTCCAGTTCTGCACCGGTTGAAACCTGTCCACCCACTGAGAAACTCAGGCGATTATTGAAGAATCGCTTGGCGAACTTGAAGTTGTAGTCGGTATGCGTTCCGCCAGAGGCATTGGTCTGGTTATCCACCGACATACCCACATCGAGTCCGATGCTTCGCATGGCTGTACCTGCAATGTTATTAATCTCGGAGTTGAGGAATGAAGTCAGGGCGGTATTCATCGAGAACGAACTGGTGGTTCCACTCGCCAGATACATACCCGAAGCCAGCATCGTGATGGCTATCTTGCCTCGCTCCTCTACACTCATCGAATTCAACTCATCCTGGATGGTCTGGTCGTTGGATGCCGAGATGATAAACTGGATACCCGGTTTCTCCAGAGTCTGACTCAGTTTCACACCACAGATGAAATCCACCGAGCGCCCACTGCCCTCACCCTCGTTGACGGTAGTCTTGATATCCTCCGTTGCCGTAATGTTCAGGGTAGGATTAAACGGATCACCTGTAAACTGGATATAGCTTCCATCCTGGATATCAAAGGTCTTCAATGGAATGATAGGCAGAGAGTACTTCATCTCACCATCATTCAGGGTATATCGACCCGTCAGCCGGATACCGTCAACTGTATTGTATCGCATCTGCAAATTGCCTCCTCCCATCAGATCCACATAATTGGTCTTATCGGCATTCAAGGCACAGAGAATACGCGCCGACTCATCAATAGACATACTCAGCAACATATCGAAACCATCCAGCGTAGGCTTCTGAACCACTACCTCCTTGCCGCTCTTGAAATTGGTAAACTTCACCAGTTCCTCCAGCTGGTTATCGGTAGTGAGTTCCGACTCACGCAAGATATAGGTCATATTGGTCTTGCCCAGTACATCCAGCTTACCCATCATCTTCAGATTAGACAATGAGCCCTGCATGCTTCCGAAGAAGTTGACATACGCCTTGCCGAATGCCTCGGAACGGGCATTCTCCTCTGCATCAATCAGCAGGAAGTCCTGCGCTCTCATCCGGATATTCAGCTTCATATTCTCCACATCCGTGAAGTCGAGGGCACCCTGGATATTGAGCGGACTCTCGTTGTTGGCATACATCATGAAGTTCTCGAAGAGCAGCTTACTGTCGGTAATGCGCACTGGATCATTGGCAAATCGCATGGAAATACCGTATGGCACACTTACCAGATAAGCAGAATCGAGATATACCTCGCCATCGATATCAAGATTGCTCAAGGCACCCTTCATCTTCAGGGCACCTTCGCCATATCCCTTCAAACCGATGAGCTGATCAGGTACAAAACCATTGATAAAGTGCAAAGGAAGCTTCTCTAATCCTACCTCTGCATCCAGATCGCCGGCACCTTCCGACTTGTATGTACCCGTAACAGTTGCCACCTCATCACCCTCATAGGTAAGGATGGCATCTACATAGTGAGAACCATCACTCTTTGGCATATAGGTAAACTCCGAACCCACATTGCCCATCGGACATTTCTCATAAGTCATATTGTCTATCTTCAAGTTAGAAGATACAGAGAGTTCTTCCTTGGTCTGGATAAAGTGGAAGTCACCATCCATGATACCCGTGATATCCGGCATATACGGAATCACACTCAGCACCTTGTCCAGATTGAACCTGCTCATGCTGACGGTGATATCCTGCAGGGCATCCTCGTTCTTATCGTTGGAATAGACACGCATACCCATATTGCCCGCTGCTGCCTTCAGCACCAGATCGGCAGATACACGTCCGTCATCACTCAACATCACATAGTTGGAATCATTGGCTACGAACTCCTTATAACCCAATATCGGATGGGTATCTATCAGAGACACTTTCACACCATTAGGCTGCAACATGGCAGCGAGTCCCACATCCACACCCAACTTATTGGATGCATCATAGAGGCGAGCCTTGATATTGGAACCATGCTCCTGAACCTCACCATCTACCAATGCCCGGAACACATACTGCGGATTGTGCTTATTGTTCTGAACACGAGCAGAATAGCGGATGGTATCTCCCTGCGTATGTACCTGGGCACGGATGGTATCCAGTTGCATGCCACCCGCTACCAGGGAGTCGATGTTCATATATCCTTCAAGTCCAGCCACAGGCGAAGCATTCAGCTCCATCTCCACCGACTTGAAATGGTAACCCATATATTCGATGAATCGGGAAATGAAGTTATCCTTACCTGTAGAAAGATAGATATGTCCGCTAGGGAAATTGTTGCGAATCATCACCTGATCAATGCGACGGTTCTTGAGCTGCTTCCATAATTCCTTCTGCAAACCGGTAACTCTGTGCAGGAGTTTCTCGTAGCCTCCATGCGCATCCATGTTCAGACGGAAATCTCCACACTCTGCTATGGCATGGGTGGTATCTCTATCGGTCAGGATATCTACCTTCACACCTACTGGGCGATAGACTTTCTTTTCTGTCCTTACGGTGATATCATCCAGGTTAGCCCATACCTTGTGACTATCCTTCAGATCGGAATGAACATCGATCTGACCACAGAGCGAAACATCCACTGGCTTATCGGTAATCTTCAACTGATACATATCGGCATGGCGCACATCTGCCACCAGTGTAGCCTTCAACTTCTTGGTATTAGCCAGGGCATCCACGGCGATGTTACCATTCAGCAGCTCATTCCTACTATCCAGCTTGGCATGAATTCTACCGTTGGCAACCTGCGCATCAGCCACCATGTCATGCAACTGATACTTGTCATAATGTACCTGGTTAACCTTGGCTTTCGCCATCAGTCGGGTTCGAGGCGACAGGAAATCTGTACCCACGCCCTTTGCCTCTACCTCTCCCGTAAAGGTGTAGAGATTCTGGTGAGGCAGGAAATGCTGGGCCTGAATCTGTCGTGCCTGCAACTTTGCCTGATAAGCCAGGCGATTCATATCGATGCTGCCATCCCTACGGGTCTTGGCATCGATGGCAGCATCCACCTTCATGCTTCCCTTACCTTCGGTAAGAGCCAGTTTGGTGGCATACTTCGTTCCATCCATCTTCACATTTCCCTGAATGCCGATGCCGCTAGGGATGCGGATTTCCTGTGTTAAGGCAGGATCGAGCATGGCTGTTACCATACCGAGATTGTAGGTACGTGCCTTCAGATTGATATTCGCCTTCATACGATTCATATCTGTCATATTAGCTACCATACCATCCGTGCTTAAATCGAAAACAGTAGGCAGATTCACCTTGACTCCCGAGAAAGAGGCACGCTGCATGTTTCCCTTCAGCGAACCTTCCAGCTTCATCGGATAGTAAGGCCATCGGCTCTTCATCTGCTTTGGCAATGCATCACCGATGAAGAGGAAAAGATCAGAACGCCCCAAGGCACCTTTCACACGCGCCATTACCTTACCAGGATTCTTCGCGGCAAAGGCATTCATATCCATATCTACAGTAGCCTGCAAATGAGATTCCGGAGTACGGAAATAGAGATCCGGCAACTGCAACTTCACGGAATCCATCACAAATCTGCCATTCAGCTGATCTATCTTCAGTCCACTCTTCTCCTTCATCCTTGCTTCCTTGATCTTTACATCAATCCTGGAATCGCAGAAATAGAAGGAATCGGCCTTCAATGCCATATCCCGGAAAGCAAGATGGTTGAAGTCCAGACCGGATACAGGACGTTCGAAATTCTGGTCGTAGTTCACCCTGCCGTTCTTCCAGTCCAAGTGCTTGACCTGATACAGACCTTTGAACAGGTCAAGGTAGGTGGTGCGGGCGATCGCATCACCGAAATAAGCATTCACCTGAAGGGTATCTCCAGGCATGTGTAGGGTAAAATCGGTATTCTTTAGTTTCAGTTTCTGTAAGTGGATCTTCCAGTAATTGGTGCTCGGAGTCGTATCTGGCGGAACTGTATCGCTCAATTCCACAGACAATCTGGCATCTGAAATCAGGGCATCGTTCACATTCACGTGCTCCTTACCCAGATCTATACCATGCGCCATCAGCTGCAATCTGCCCACATCTCCTTTGATTCGGGCTTCGTGGATAAAGTTGGTGGTATTCACCTTCATCTTCGTGAAGTTCAGTTCATCCACCATCACCTGATTGCTGAAGAGTGGCAGCAACTGTACATCTACCACCATCTTCTGGATGTCGGCTACGGTATCTTTTTTATTTCTTAAAGCAAGGTTTCTGCTGTTCTTCAATGAATCGACAGGTTGCAGTACTTTCACGCCTTCCACTCCCAGCTTGAGAGGGAAAACGAGTTGTACATGCTTTACGGAAATATCCATGCCCGTCGATTCTGAAGCATAAGAAGCGACTTGCTTTACTGCCCAGTTCTGTACTGGAGGCAAATAAAGCAAAACAGCTAACAATAATATGAGCACGAATGGGGTAAGAACAACGATCCCCATCCATTTCGCATATTTCTTCATAAGCATGGATATTAAATTGTTATGGAGCAATAGCTCTCCATAGATTATCATCTGGCAGAGGAGCTTCCACTACAATGGTTTCTTTTGATACTGGATGCACAAACTCTACCTTGTGCGAGAGAAGAGAGATACTTCCGTCGGCATTGCTGCGAGGAGAACCGTATTTCAGGTCGCCCTTGATCGGGCATCCCATCTTAGCTAACTGGCATCTGATCTGATGATGACGGCCTGTCATCAGGTTCACTTCCAAAAGGGTGTAATGATCAGTATGCCCTATCACCTTATACTTCAATATCGCCTTCTTCGAATTCTTCACCTCATGGTCGTAAGCGTAGCTTTTATTCTGCTTTTCGTTTCTTACTATCCAATGAGTCAATGTTGCCTCAGTCTCACGTGGCATATTCTTCACGATAGCCCAATAGGTCTTGTGAACTTCACCATCACGGAACATATTGTTCAGACGGCTCAAAGCCTTGGAGGTTTTGGCAAATACCACGAGTCCTGAGACAGGACGATCAAGTCGATGCACCACTCCCAGGAATACATTTCCTGGTTTCTGGTACTTCTCCTTGATATATTGTTTTACCGTCTCTGAGAGAGGCTCATCGCCGGTCTTGTCGCCCTGCACGATTTCACCACTTCTCTTAGAGACGATAATTATATGGTTGTCTTCGTAAACTACCTGCATGTTTTATCTAAAACAGATGCCAATAGATTACATATTCATACCACCATCGATCTGGATTACCTGACCGCTTACGTAGCTTGACATATCAGAAGCGAGGAAGAGACAAACATTTGCAATATCCTCAGTCTGACCACCACGACGCAAAGGAATCTTCTTCATCCAGTCCTTACGGATTTCCTCTGGCAACTGTGCTGTCATAGCAGTCTCGATGAAACCAGGAGCTACTGCGTTAGCACGTACACCCTTAGGACCCAACTCCTGAGCAATAGACTTAGCCAAAGCAATCATACCAGCCTTAGAAGCTGCATAGTTGCACTGACCTGCGTTACCATGAACACCTACCACAGAAGCCATGTTGATGATAGAACCGCTGCGCTGACGGAGCATGATAGGAGAACAAGCGTGGATAAAGTTGAAGGCAGACTTCAAGTTTACATTCAAAACTGCATCCCACTGAGCCTCACTCATACGAAGCATCAAACCGTCCTTAGTGATACCTGCGTTGTTAACGAGAATATCGATAGAACCGAAATCTGCGTGAATCTGCTTAACGGTCTTCTCAGTCTCCTCGAAGTCAGCAGCATTACCAGCATATGCGCGGCATGTTACACCAAGAGCCTCAATCTCCTTGCGAGTAGCCTCCAAGCCAGCTGCCATATCATCATTGAGTACGAGGTCTGTGAATGCGATGTTAGCACCCTCAGAAGCAAATTTCATAGCGACAGCCTTACCGATGCCGCGAGCTGCACCTGTTACAAGGGCAGTTTTACCTGTTAATAATCCCATTTCTTTCTTATTTAATTAATAATCAGTTTATTATGAATATCTTATTTAAAGTTTTAAGCCTGATTTACCCAAGGCGCCATAAACAACCTTTGCAACCAGCGGTTTACTTGACTCCACATTCATACCATGGCCTAATCTTCCATAAATGAAAGGTACTTCCAGCCCCTTGATACAATAGTGGGTAATATCAGCAACTAAATCAATATTGTCGATGTCAAATTCCCCATCTTCCTTTCCTTCGGCATAGACACGACGGAAGATTTCGATTTCATCCTCATCAAAGTTCTTGCGAGCTTTCTCTACCATCCAGATGTTACGGAAGAACTCAGCACGAAGATTGCCATTACGTACCACTGTTTCCTTGATCATACTGAGATGGGTATAAATCAATTCTATGATCTTGTCCTGAGGACGCATCTTACAGTTGGCTACCTCATCCAATTTATCAGAAAGGCGCTCCAACTCCGACTCGATGACTGCATAATAGACATCTTCCTTTCTACTGAAATAGGTATAAAGCGTACGACGCCCCTTACCAGATGCTACAGCAATATCATTCATTGTAGTATTGGCTATACCATTCTTGGCAAACAGTTGTCTTGCAACATCTACCAGTTTTTGTCTTGTTTTGGATACTGACATATCGAAGCCCTTCCTTTATTTTATTAGTTGCACATAAATTTATCAATGTGCAAAAGTAGTGGTTTTATTCGATATACGCAAATATTTAGTGTTAAAAAATAGAATATGTTGGATTTCAGATGAATATATTGCAAAATGAAAGGGAAATTGATGGGAAAACTAAAGAAATCCTAGATAATCAAGAGGGATAAGAGAAAAAGAACAATGGAGGAGAAAAGGTGATAAACACAATATGAAGAAAACAAAAAAGGAAGTGATTAAATAATCACTTCCCTTATTTGGTTGCGGCGGCAGGACTCGAACATGCGACCTCCAGGTTATGAGCCTGGCGAGCTACCAACTGCTCCACACCGCGATATTATCAACTCATTTCTGAATTGCGAGTGCAAAGGTACTACTTTTTTTGTTAACCACCAAACATTTCTAGCAAAAAGTTATCTTTTTAACGCGTTTTTAACATTTAAAGGTAAAAAAGTGGGATTTGGCAGATAAAAATAGAGAAAAAGTATGATAAAAAGCAGAAACTGGAATAAAAGTGGGAAAAGAGAATGAGTATAGGGAACAAACAAAAATCCGATCCATCCTGGAAGGATAGATCGGACATATCAAAAATCAATTACTTTTTCAAAAGATTCATGACCTTCTCAAAATAGCGCTGTGTTCTCTTCACACTATAATGGTTTCCACCATTCCAAGCACGAATTGCGTGCTCGATGCTATTCAGAGGATTGTGGACAGACTGAATCAGGAGGAACATCTCCTTAGACTTTGCAATACTGAATCTATCAGACAATGTGAAACGCTTCTTGCTCTTGCGTCTCTTCAAAATGTCATTACACTCTGCCACTAAGATAGGAGTAATCTGCATAACACCAACAGAACTTCCACTCTTTGCTTTGGGGTTACCCTCACTCTCTACCTGGATAATCGCTTCCATCACTGGAGTCCAATCGAAATCATCAGTAGAGGATACATTTACATTCGTATCAGCCGACGCTGTACTTACCTTCATCATCAGCATCAAGATGCTGACTAATACCATTGTTATTCTCTTCATATTTTTTGTTTTATGGAACCTGAAAAGCTGAACTACAACATCAGTGATTTCGCGGTGGCAACTTGTGAGAAAAAGATAGGCTGCTCACCTCAGTTCCGTTAGATACCTTAACGGATACCAGCATACTCAAAAGAGAGATACGGATGATATCCTTATTCTTATCGATTGCAAAGATACAAAAAAAAATCGAGATATGCAAGTAATAGACTGATTATCAGTGCTTTTTTAATGTTTTAAACACTTTATAACATAGTTACATGACGTAAATCAAGCAAAAAGCAGCGAAAAAGAATCTGCGTCATCTGCGAAATCTGCGTGACCAAAAAAAAAACAATCCGCGTGAAAACAAAAAAGCCTCAGAAATCTTTCGAAATCTGAGGCTCTTGATAAAA
>ERZ1026874.280-NODE-280-length-34291-cov-27.484987_pt1 | contig 34291 bp, 31 predicted proteins | sample MGYA00380167_ERZ1026874 | MGnify/ENA primary metagenome ERZ1026874 (study PRJEB33269, sample SAMEA4719803) | human gut metagenome | biome: human-associated habitat; feature: organic feature; material: feces | place: Cameroon | collected 2013-10 ...
CTCACAGCACTGTTCAACAAAATAAAGGAGAAGCTCCCCAACCCCCCCGCCACAACAGTCACCCACCTGCACAAAGGAATGCAAGAGCTACAATCCCAAGACTCCTGGCAATACTTCAAGTTCCCCTCTTTCCTGAAGCAGACAAAGAAGAAAAGGTAATTATTGAGTATTTATTATTTAGTATTTATTATTTGGTAGGGTGCGAACTATTAGGGCGCAGCCAACTAATAAATACAAAATACTCACTAATAATTATATAAGGTCACGCACCCACAAATGCAAGCAGATTGAGTATGAGCTGCGGGTTCCGCGGAGCGGGACCTATATCAAACCCACTGCAAGCTGCGAAGCAGCGCCGCTGTGGGCAAGTAACCCTCCCTTTATTTTGTTCCGCGAAGCGGGACAGACATATTAAGTTAAAGGCATCTGTAATAGTGCCTATACAAAGGGCTATTCCCTATATTGAATACTAACTTCATGAATTCTGATTTTTAGATGACCATGGAATATAAAGAAACAAGAATGCTTGCAAAGCAGTTTAAGAATGCTATGATTAGAGACATGTTAAGTCTCAATGGAACTCAATTTGAAGATCTATGCAAGATTTTGTTAAGCCTCATCCTCAATGATGATGTTTTGCACAAAGGATGCAACTTGAATGGCAAGCCGGTATCATGTGCTGTAGATGTGAAGACGGATAATTGTAAAACTGTAGGACAAAGCGGAACGGATACAGATTATTTCACAAAGAAGGACTTTGATAAACCCATGAGTGACATCAAAGGTACTATGAGGAATAACCCTTTATGTGATGTTTTGTATTTGTTCTCCAATCAACGAGCTACGGATGCCCAACATACAGGATTGATGACAAAGATATATACGGAGTCGCCTTCTTTTGAAGTCAAAATATATGATGTAGAGAAAATAGCAGAAACTATCTATGACAATGTGTAACCATCCAAGATGTGGTGATGTTTGGCAGTATCTTATTGAAGGATTCCAATATTATAGGATTTTCCCGAAAAAGAATTGTATTCCACAGTCTTCTATACATTATGTGGTAAGACAGCAAGAATCAGAGGAGTTACAAGCTAAATTAAAGACACAATCTTTAGTGGAAATTGTAGGAGTCAGTGGAATCGGAAAATCAGAATTTGCTAAGCAAGTTGCAAAAGATATAAGTCGAAGTTTTGAAACTGTATTTTGGATAGATGGTAACGACTACAATGACTTGGATTCTATCAAATTGTGCCAATTCGCATACGATGTTAATTTACGTTTTGTTTTGCAAAATCATAGATGTTTGGTAATTGTTGATAACTTGAATGAAAATGTTCTTCGGTTTCGAGATGAATACAATACCGCTAATAAGCATGATTCAAGATGTATTATAACAACACTAAAACAACATTTGGCATCTGAACAAACATACATCCTTCCCTATATGCAGGAAGATCTTATAAAGAATGTCATTGATAGTTTTTGTCTACAGATAGTCAAGAAAGATAGAGATAAACTTGTGAAATTGACAGCTGGTTATCCTTTAGCGGTAAATATGGTTTGTTCTTTGATTGAAGATGGTGCGTTTTCAATAGATGAATTGTTGGAAGAAGGTGCCCTGCAAGAATTGGAAGATGATAGAAACAAAAGAATCTCAGAACGTATTATTGGAAAGATATACGAAAAATATAAAGATTCTCTGAATCTTTTGGCGTATATGAATTGTCTTACTATAGCTTCCGAATATTTCGAAAGTGCAGTAGGTAAGATTCATCTGACATATCTTCGTAAATATTCTATACTACAACAAGCAGATGCTTATTCGTACAGACTTCATCAGATAGTGTTGGATGCAATAAAATATGTTCATAAACAACCAATTACAAATGTTTTTACGGAGAAATTGACTGTATATCTGGATAAGAAGAACAGGCTTAAGGACATTCATTTTTTTACCTTATTTCATTGTAATGGAACTTATATAGAAAAGGTATATCACGAACCAAATACAAATGAAGAGCAAAAGATAGTGCTTCTATATTCGCAACTTCAAGCAGAAAGCACTTTTAGTAATTCAGGTAAATATATAGCACTCTTAAAAACGTTGAACTTGCGTCCTGCCGAATCTTTGTATGATTGTTTGCTGTTAGTTGATAAAAACGAGATAGAATTATCTGCAACGGCAAAGAATGAAATCGAGGATAAGACTAAGGATATGATTGCGAATATGATTGAAATTATGAAGCACACAACTAATAGTGATATTAAGTTTGAGCTTTTTCATCATATAGGCAAGCTTTATATGAAATTGAAAAAGTATGAAGATGCCAAAGCGTATTTTAATAAAGCATTAGGTGTTCGTCCAAAAGCTTATGCAACCTTACTTCAACTTGCCAAAGCTTCTCATTTTTCAAATCCGCGTGATATAGAAAAAGCCAAAGAATATGTAACTGCAATTATGGAGGACTTCGGAAATGGTATATCCGTTCCCTTAACTATTATACTTGCATGCTATTCCGACTTTCTTGCGAAAAAAATCAATCAAGATTTGACAAAGAAATATATAGAGGACAAATTTGAAGAATTTTCTAAAGTCATCATTGGGTCTTTAATGTCGTTTGATAATCAAGCAGTTCCAACATTAGGCTCATTTGCTTTCTCATTGGCTTACAAGAATCCTGACTTTATACGTCTTGCATTACAGGCATTGCAGGAACCACCTTCTGTTAATTCAGATAAGGCATATATTCAAGCGTATGCTAATTTAAAAGCTGTGGAATATAAATTGGAAGAGGATAAGAACACCGATAAAGCAAAAGCTATTCTTGCATCCGCCAAAGAATATTATGGCATGATGAAGTTGGAAGAGAATGAAGGTAAATACCATAAAGATTACATTCGTAAACGTTATTTGGAATTATTGATGGATTCTGGCGAATTGGATGAAGCTTTGAAATTTTCACAGTATTTCGATGATAAAAAGAGTCCATTCTATCAACAAGATATGGCGAAGCTTTATATGATGCGTGAGGAACATGACAAAGCATTGGATTATATAGATGAAGCCATAGCCAATATTGATGATATAGGCTATAAAGCTTCATTTATATGGAATAAAGCAAATATTCTTCATCGTATTGGTGACTGTTCATGTCTTACGCTTTTGCAAGAAGCGATTGATATGCGTGAAGCAGATAAGGCAAAGGATGAATGGAAAGAAACATTAAAAAAATGGTCAGATGATCATTTATAAGTAAGCACTCAAATTAGGGCTTAAATTAGAAAGAAGTAACTTCGCTGCTGAATTTAAACAACGCATTATGTACAGCAGTGGATTTGATTACTAAGTAAAAAAAGCTCTGTGTGAATCTGCGCCATCTGTGGGAGACCATAACGCACCCTTACCAAGTCATCACTAATCAATGATAACTAATCATTAGGTTAGTGTAAACATCTCTGTGTGAATCCATGCTATCTGTGGGAGACCATAACACATCCTGCTACGTCATCACTAATCAATGATAACTAATCATTAGGTTATAAGTTAGGTAACAACGACAAATTATCAAATCTAATATGAGAACGATAGAATTAAGTGACATATGTACAGCTTATCTTGAAGGCTATATTTATGCCAAGATAACAGAGTTTCTTATTACTGGTCAGATTAAGAGTTCATATCTTGATGCTCTCAAGAAGGTTGCAGTTGAAAGTGTGAAAAACTACATCGAACACTCAGCTTTTTCTAATGAAGAGAAAGAGGAGATGAAGAACAACTATGAACATTGGGCTGACATAACGTTGGATGGAATTAAGCAGAGGTTGCGCGATAGTAAAAAACTCAACGAATAAGTCTAAATCATAAGAAATGGAAAAGATAGATATTTCTCAATATATTACAGACTTTAAGCAAGTCTTTGAGAAGGAAAGTCGTATGATTTTCTCGGCTAAGTTTGGAGATGGAAAATCTTATTTTCTTAACGAGTTCATAAAAAGCTTCTACTCTAAGAAAGATGATTACTATTTCATAACCCTACATCCTGTCAATTATGTTGTAGAAGATAATAAGGACATCATAGAATACATCAAACGTGACATTCTGTTTCAGTTAATCAAGGATGATAAGATAATAGATTATGAAACAGCTGATGTAAAGCTTTTTGATGCCATATTCAACAAGGAATCGTTACTTAAACTTTTACAGTTCATTGCATGCATAGCTCCAGTACCCGCCTTAGGAAATGCGGTTGAAAAAATTAAGACATTGGCCAGTTGTGTAAAAAGTGTCTATGATAAGTATCAGGAACAGAATGATGTTAATATTGCCGATGATTATTTAAACGGTTTTTATGGCAAAAAAGGAAGCATAAGCGAGTGTGATGCCTTTACGATGCTAATTCAAAATACATTACAACATATAATGGGGAAGAAGGTCTTGATAGTAGAAGATTTAGACCGTTTGGATCCTGCCCATCTTTTCAGAATCATGAACGTTTTGTCATCTCAGATAGACAACCCATATTATGATGATTGTCATAATAAGAACAAGTTTGGTTTTGACAAGATAATCCTTGTGATGGATTATGACATAACAAAACATCTGTTTCATCATTTCTATGGTATGAATGCCAATTATGATGGATATATGAATAAGTTCATGAATTCGACGCCCTTCTGTTTCTCTATTACAGAGGCTGCTCAGATGCAGGTTAGACAACGCATAGAACAACTTTTAGTTTTATCAGAATTGTCTTCAATAAAAGGTCAACTGATGCCTTACCCTTCTGATAATCAAATTGTGTCATTAAACAAGTGCATTTCTTCGATGTCTGTCCGACAATGTAAAGAATTCTTGGATGTAGATATCGATAACTATATTAAACCTCGTTGGAGAAATGAAATGAGAACCATACCAACAAATGTTTCATTTGTACGTTTGTTAGCTTGTTTCAAATTAATATCATCATATTCCTTATCATTTGTATTCACTGCTTTAATAGAATCCATGTCTGGTATTGCTGTCATACAATTATTATTACCATTATTCTTCGAAATTTATAAACAAACTTGGTTTAACATTAGAGAGAACAGAGACGTTTATACATGTTCATATGATTACAAAAATAATAAATCTGAAATTAAAACCATATATTCTCATGTGCATGTAGATCAACCGCAAGACCTTGGTGATTTGAAGAAAAAGGTAAAAGAAATGAGAGAGGAAATCTTAGATTTGATAATAGGGTGATTCACTATGTCACATTTGAGAAATGTATCAATACAATTGATGATGTTCTTTAAAAAGGCGAAATCCTTTATTGAGTACAAGCATATATATAATAGTTACCTAAAAATAAATGAATTATGTTGAATTTGCCAATAATAGTTAAAGAAGTTCTGGAATCTAAAGATCTTAAAAAGATTAAACGAATAGATATAAGAAATGAAACTAAAGATGCAATTATAGGGGTGTTTAATTATATTCCTGTAATTGGAGGAGGAATAGCTGCAGAAATACAACAAATTAAGTATGCACGACAATCATTCTTAGAAATAGATTTCTATAGGAAGTTTCTTGCATTGATTTATGGTATACAAGATCTTCTGCCCAAAGACATTTCTGCGTTTTTGGAAGAGGTTTCAGAAAAAGCGCATGATAATTCTGGAAATGTAATAACTAATCTGATAAATCGAATAGACAATGTTAATAAAGCAGAGATATTAGCAAACTTAGTTCGAGCTAAAACCGAAAACAGGATTACAATACATGATTTTTTTAGACTTTCATCAATGTTAGAAAGAATTCCTTATGTTGATTTGAATGAGTTGAAAAATTATCAAAATCCTTATTATGATGAATCTGGAGATACGGAACTATTATATGCAACAGGAGCGTTAAAATTGTCAATATTAGATTCTGAATCTGAAAACAGTTATACATTATCAAATCTTGGAGCATTATTACTGGAAGAAGGAATGAATTATGAAAATGTTCCACGAAGTAAAGGAGGAACCGATGTCGCACAACTAGAGTGGAATGAAATAAAAGATCCTGATCCTGACCAATTGAATGATGATAAAAGTATGTTTGATTTTGATATCGCTAGGGGCAAGTAAATTAAATATTATCATGAAAATGATAATACCCTATATTGAATGTTAGAATAAATACAATTAAATGAATAGATAACATTTGAATATTATGACAAAATATACAAAAGAACAACTAGATAAGATATGGGAAAAGGGATTAAAAGTTGATAAATACAATCCTGACTTTGTACGTAAAGATGCATGTGGTGCATGGATAATAAGAGAATTATACAATGATAGAACAAGTTCCTTTGGATGGGAAGTAGATCATATTTATCCAGAGTCAAAGTTACAAAGTATGGATGTTCCACAAGATAAAATTGATGACTTGATAAATCTTCGTCCATTAAACTGGAGGAATAATGATTCCAAGGGAGCCGATTATCCACATTACCAATCAAAATTAAAAGCAGGATCTATAAAAGATGAAAATGGGCAAGATCATGACCTTAATGTCAAAGGTGAAGATGAAAAAGAAATCAATTATGATATTCAACAGCAGATAATTGAACTCTTTAAAGGTTATAGCCTATGATATCAAATTTCAGTTCCTTTGTTGAATTTTTTGCTGCTATTTATGTAACCATGGCAGTTAATAATGATTTCTGTAGTAATTTTTGGACACCTAAATATTATAAGGAAATGGATTCACTTTTGAAAGAATATAATTTCTCTGGAAGTAGTTTCATTCAAGATCATCTAATGGATGAAATAAAACATAAGTATGAAATTGTCCAAAATCTTGCTCATTATCGTGGTTTCATAGTTTTGATTTTATGCATTTACTATCTGATTTTCATGGGATTTGAGAATGATTCCAATAGTAATTCTATTCAGCATTATGTACCGATATTGTCATGTACATTATTAGTCGCTTTAACTTTGATTTGTTCAAAATATATTTTAAAAAATTGGAGATGGACTGTTGTGTGTGTGTTTGTTTATGCTTCGATATACATAACATTAAAAATAGTACAATTAAGTTTCATTGAAAGTAATGAAATATGTATTTTCATTTTTAATAACAAATGTATTTTGTTAGTTGCCATTATTCTACTACCGATTATACATCAACTATATATCTATTGGATTTTTTCAAGTATATATAAGGGCTATTTAAAGTATCATGTGGCGGAAGAATATGAGCGTTACAAGAAATCTATGTTAGGAATAAGAAATAAAGATAAATCTCTAGTTGACGATATCTATTTGGAAGCTTGGACAGATTTAAAATTTAGAACAAATGAGGATCCGACATTAACTTCGTTTTATCAGGTTCTTAATAATCAGCTTTTGTCTGTGGCTTCACCTACGCATTGGCAACTGCTTATATCTTGGCTTAAATATCACATAAATACTTTACAAAATAAGCGTAAAGATGATTCTCTTCATCAATTTGATGATAATACATCTTCAATAAATGTAGAGAATATCCTTGTACAATATGAATCCAAGAATAAAAACACAATGGACTTTTCTAAAGAATACAACGATTACAAGAAATGGAAAAAGACAGCAGGAAAGAATAACAATCTTAAAACATATTGTTTGCAATACAATCTTAATTATAAAGATATGACAGCATGGCTTAGAATTGTCAAACCTTCTCGTTAAGTTATATTAATTTAGAGATATGTTTCTGATATGTCTGACATAAACAAGCCAAAACGTAAAACATATATTTAATGTTAAATCAAACATCATATAACAAGCGGACAGCTAAGAATACTTTGCTTCTTTACTTCCGTATGCTCCTTTATGATGGTGGTGTCTTTGTATACGAGCCGTGTCATATTGAATGCGTTGGGAGTGGAGGGTTTTGGAATACATTTCTGTCAACCGTAAACACATTCTAAAGTTCGTTGCTTTGAGCAGCTTAACGAAATACATATAAAAACAATTTAAAACGTAAAACATATATTTAATGTCAAATCAAACATCAGATAATAACAAGCGGATAGCTAAGAATACTTTGCTTCTTTACTTCCGTATGCTCTTTATGATGGCGGTGTCTCTATTTACGAGCCGAGTCGTCTTGAATACTTTGGGAGTTGAGGATTATGGTATTTATAATGTAGTAGGCGGTGTTGTTGCTATGTTCGGATTCATCAATGGATCTATGTCATCAGCAACACAAAGATACATTACCTTTGCTTTGGGTAAAGGGGATAAGAATAGATTGCAAACTGTATTTAGTACTACACTTCAGATTCATACATTGATTGCTGGTATAATCGTGTTGTTGGGAGAAACCATAGGTTTGTGGTTCTTATATAATAAGATGCAGATTCCTGCTGACAGACTGGATGCGGCCTTTTGGGTGTTGCAGTGCTCCATTGTATCTGCAGTGGTAATGATTATAAGTGTACCCTATAATGCGGATATTGTCGCTCATGAGAAAATGTCGGCTTTTGCTTATATCTCTATTTTGGAGGTAGTGTTAAAGTTGGCTATTGTATATATGCTGTTAATATTCTCATTCGATAAGTTAGTCTTGTATGCTTTCCTGCTATTGGCGATACAGATATTGATTCGTTTTTGCTATAGCTATTATTGTAACAAGCATTTTGAGGAAACCAAATACAAGCATGTATGGGATAAGGCATTATTTAAGGAAATGACTGGTTTTGCTGGTTGGAGTATGTTTGGTAACTTGGCTGGTGTACTTTTCGGACAAGGCTTGAACATGCTGTTGAATGTCTTCTTCGGACCTGTTGTTAATGCTGCTCGTGGTGTTGCTGTTCAGGTACAGAATGCAGTTCAGCAGTTTGTCGGCAACTTCCAGATGGCGCTTAATCCTCAAATCACCAAAACATATGCACAAGGTGAATTACAGGAAATGCATAAGTTGATGTATAGAAGTGCAAGGTTCTCGTTCTATCTCCTCTTCTTCCTATCTCTGCCAGTCCTCTTTGAAACTAATTTCATCTTGACTGTATGGTTGAAGACAGTGCCAGATAATACTATTGTTTTTTTGCGCATTATGATATGTACGTCTTTGATTTATACCTTGGCTAATCCTCTGATTATAGCAAATCAAGCTACAGGTAAAGTGCGTAAGTATCAAGCGATTTGTGGAACTATATTATTGATGATATTACCAGTTTCGTACGTATGTCTCCGTTTGGAACTTCCTGCGTATTCTGTATTCATAGTACACTTTATGATGGAGTCTTTGACGCAGATAGTACGAATGTTCATGCTTCGTCCTTTAATAGGAATTAGAATCAGAGATTATTTTAGATACATCTATTCACCTGTGCTCTTGGTAATCACTGTTTCGGTAATCCTTCCAGCTTTAGTCTATTTTAATATGGAAGATACGGTGATTAGATTTTTCATAGTTGGAATAGTATGTGTACTTTCTGTCTCATTAACTGCATATACGTTGGGCTTGTCAAGCAATGAGCGAGTATTTGTTAAAGCTAAGACTTTTGGTATACTACATAAATTCTCAAAGTGATGATATGTATAACAGATAAGAAAAATTGTTGTGGATGTACTGCTTGCGTACAGCGATGTCCTAAACAGTGCATCAGATTGGAAGAGGATACTGAGGGCTTCTTGTATCCGAAGGTAGATGAAGAGACTTGCATCAAGTGTGGATTGTGCGAGAAAGTATGTCCTATCTTGAATCAAGCAGATAAACTGCCAGTACAGGAAGTGCTTGCGGTAAAGAATCCGGATGAGGGGGAGAGAATGAACAGTTCGTCTGGTGGAGTCTTCTTGCCGTTAGCAAGAGAGGTCATAGCTAAAGGCGGTGTCGTATTTGGGGCTGTATATGATGAGCATTGGGAGGTGCATCATGTCTTTGCAGAAAAGATAGAAGATGTTTATCCAATGATGGGGAGTAAATATCTCCAAAGCAGAATTGATAACTGCTATAAGGAGGCAGAGCAATTCTTGAAACAAGGTAGAGAGGTACTGTTTGTCGGAAGCCCTTGCCAAATCGCAGGCTTGCGCACCTTCTTACGAAATAAAGAATATCCAAATCTCTTGGCTGTGGACTTCCTCTGTCATGGGGTGCCAAGCCCTGGAGTTTGGAGGAGATATTTGGCAGAAATTTATAGCAGTAATGCTCTGAAGGAACATTGCCGCCGTCATGCGGCTACTGGGAAAAATACCGTTTTGCTTTTATCTCTAAATGCAAAGTCCCCCATAGGGGACATTAAATTTAGAGATAAGTGTGAGAGTGGCTGGAAAAAATACCGTTTTGTCGTCCGCTCAAAGTCCGCCTCTAAGGCGGACCAAAATACCGTTTTGTCGTCCGATATACATTATATGAATCCTTTCATGCAAGGTTTCCTTTCCGACATTTATTTGCGTCCATCATGCTATGCATGTAAGTGCAAGAATGGTGTGAACCATAGTGACATGACAATTGCGGATTTTTGGGGAATCAACCAGATAGCTCCTGAGTTTGATGATGACAAGGGGGTAGGGTTAGTTCTTTTGAACACCAAGAAAGGTGAGGAATATTTTTCTAGATTACCTATGGATATGATGCCTTCTAACTTGGAAAAAGCACATTATTATAATGGTGGTTTCAATGAGCATACCAAGGCGCATCCTAAGCGTGACCAATTCTTCTTTTTGATAGAGAATGGGAAAAGCATAAAGGCTGCTGTTGAAATCTGCTTGCGCTTGCCATTTAAGCAAAGGGTGGTTCGTATAGTTAAGGGGTTAGTCAAAAAGGTCGTCAAGAAAATCCTTCCTGCTTCTTCTGTTCAAGCTACCAAGAAAGCAGTAAAAAGATAAATCTCATATGAGTAAACAGAAATATATCAGGGCAAAAGCATTAGTGGTTGGCATAGACCATTATGAACAAGCTAATCAATTGGATAATACTGTAAATGATGCCAAAGCTATTGCGGATGTTATACGCCAGCTAAAATTCTATGTTTGTGTTTTTTATGATATAGACATAGATAAGTGGAACGAAGTATTTTCTGAGTTTTGTAGTGACTTGGACAAATATGATGCTTGTGTCGTTTATTTTGCTGGGCATGGGGTTGAGATAGATGGCAAGAACTACTTGTTATGCAAAAATACGCCAGCAGGAAACAAAGGCGGAACAGTGCGGAATTCTCTAGATTTACAAGCTAGTCTTGATGCAATAAAAACAAAGAATTGCAATACAAATATTATCATCATAGACGCTTGTCGTAATAATCCATTTCCAGAGGATAGGACCGTGTATGCAGCATCTACGTTGACATCTATCTTTGCACCAAAGGGTACATTGATAGCTTATTCTACTTCTCCTGGACAAAAAGCAGATGATAAGGGTATGGGTGATCATAGCTATTATACGGGAGCATTGTTGCAGCATATTACAGAGATTGGATTGCCGATTGAAAGCTTTTTCAAGGAAGTAAGAACTACGGTATATAATCTTTCAAATGAGCAACAGACAAGCTGGGAGCATACTTCCTTGATAGGAAATTTCTGCTTCAATTCAGGCTGGCATCAATTCCTACGTAAGTCATAATCATAAAATTTATAATTAAACATCGATACATCATGAGCTAACATTGCGAATACGGGGCCTATGCCCCTTAAACTATCCAGGTTTTGATGTAAGGTTGTGGGGACAGCATATTTTTACGGCTTGTAAAGCTGAAGAAAACTCGGTCTTATTCCACATCCTGATGTTGAATTTTTATGCAAAGATAATAAAAAAAGTAATATACAATGAAAATTGGAATAATAACTTTCTGGGAATCAACAGATAATTATGGGCAAGTGTTACAAGCATACGCTCTACAGCAGGTATTAAAGAGTATGGGACATGAGCCTTTTCAGATAAGATATTCATTAAAGGCTTCGCTGTCACAGAGCTTTCACAAGACTTCTTTAGTGAAAAAGATACTAAAAGTTTTGCTCGTATATCCAGCATTAAAGACTCTAAGAAGAGAGAAAAAAAAAGAAGCAGATGAAGCTTGTCGAGTAATGATAGAGAAGAAAAATTTTGCTCGCCAGTTCCCTGCTTTTCGTGAGAAATATCTCTGTAGTAGTAAACTCGTATATAATTCCATCGAAGAAATCAAAAAGAATCCACCACAGGCAGATTGCTATATCACAGGAAGCGATCAAGTATGGACTATGTTGTTGGGGAATGCTGGAAACAATGCCTATTTCTTGGATTTTGGTAATTCTGAAACAAAGAGAATTGCCTATGCTGCCAGCTTCTCTTTACCTTCATATCCAGAAAGACTGATGCCATTGCTAAAAGAGCAGTTGGAGAAATTCGATGCAATTTCTGTCAGAGAGGATGAAGGCGTTGAAATATGCAAACAAGCAGGACGAAATGATGTTGTTAAGACATTGGATCCCACTTTGTTGTTGGATAAAGATGCTTATTTAATCTTATCTAATTCCATTTCAACTCCAAGAAATTATGCTTTTGTATATTCCATCAACATAAGAAAGGCTGATGAAATAGCTTGGGATGAAATATGTAAATGTGCTGACCATCGTTGTGTAAAGTTGGTAACAACAACTTCGAGCGGACATTTTCCTGGTAGAGAAATATTGCCCAATACAGAATATGTTTATGCCACTATACCAGAATGGATAGCGTATATCCACAACTCGGAGTTTGTAGCTACCACTTCTTTTCATGGCGTGGTGTTTTGTCTTATCCTCAACAAGCCTTTTGTATATTTTCCTCTTGGGGGTAATGGAGCGAAAGGTAACGGAAGAGTGCATTCATTACTAAGTCCTTTGGGATTGACCAATCGAATTTATGGTGAAAAGAGTGTTGAGGAAATTCTCCGATCTGAAATTAATTGGGAAAGAGTCAATGGATTGTTGAAAATAAACGAAATTGATTCTTTGAAATTCTTGGACGAAAAATTGGGAGAGCAATAAAAATGACTATAAAAGAAATTCTGTTATGATATACGTAGTTTTAATTTTTCTCTTTTTTTTGTTGTTTGTATGTGAATACAAGTCTCGACAAAAGGTGCTTTATATATTTTGGATAGGAACATTTTTGTTCTTGGCGTTGTTTGCTTTCCGTGGAGACAATGTAGGTGGAGATACCAGTGAGTATTGTATATATTATGAAGGAAAGACATCTACAACTTACGGTTCTCTTAAGCTAAATGATGACATAGAAATCGGTTTCCGCTGGATATGTATGGCTTTACAAAAAATCAGTTTGAGTCATTTCTGGTTTCTGTTTTCAACATCCTTAATATCATTGGTGCCGTTTGTGCTTTTGCTGAAGAAATATAGCAGTCTCCCCAACTTGTCATATCTTTATATTTCTTGTTCTTTCACTATGATAGTTTGTTTGGAAACGCATATCCGACAAAATATAGCGACTGCTTTCATCATGATGGCTTTGTATCTTTTACTTAAAGCTCAGAATAAAAAAAATATAATAATCTCTGCGGTTCTGATTGTGGCAGGAATCTTGACCCATACATCTATTTATCTCATATTTCCTTTACTTCTTCTTCTTTATTTTGTAAAGCTGACGAAGAAAGCAAGTTATATATTGGTTATTGGCTCTTGTCTTGTAACGCTCTTTTTTACGGATTTCTTCTCACAAATGTTTACAGGACTTATGATGTTGATTTCTCCATACGAAACATTCAGCAGTTTGACAAGATATATGGATAGTGATAAATATGGATTGTCAGGTAAAGCTGGTCTGTTTATTAGTTTCTTCCCTACAGCATTATGGGCATTAATCAATATCTATTATGCGTCTAAGGATGAACTTAATAATATGTTTATGAAATGTCTTGTCGTTGGTACATCTGTTACGATTATGGCATCTTCTTTTGGTATGTCTTTCCGTATGATGTATGCTTTGGTTCTGTTGAGTTATTGTTACATACCGATGGCTTACAGGAAAAATACTAAAGCTATGCTAATAAACTTCATCCCAATCTTGATGTTAACTTATCGCTTTATAATGTACACAAAGAGTCCTGCACAAATAAACACGGATGCCCATTGGCTTCCATACATGTTCATTTTTGAATAATACTATCTATAATGAAAATACTATACGTTTGTTCCACGGATAAGATTTACGGTGACAACAAGGCATTGCTGAATCTGATGCCGTATCTAAAAGAGTTTGGAGTGATTCCGATATTCTTGACAAGGACCAATTCTGATTTTTTCAAGTATCTGAAAGAGCACGGCTATCAAGTCTATTCATATCAAGGCTTTTATGCCCATGCTATGGCTCCTGACAACAAGATGAAGGCGTTGGCTTGGTTTGTCAAGACTAATGTGATGCAGAAATTCGTCAAGTTTGACAGGGAATTTTACGCTTTAGAGAAAAGTTTGAAAGCGGAGAAAATCGACCTTGTGCATACAAACAATGGCATCTGTACCCTTGGTTATCGACTGGCAAAGGCTCTTCATACACCCCATGTATGGCATATCCGTGAATATATTGACCGAGATGCCAATTTTATGTTCATGCCAAACAAATGGAGTTATTCAAGAGATCTTAAAAACTCCATTAACTACAAAATCACGATTACTGATGGAGTGAAGGATCATTTCCATTTGACGGAAAGAACGCTGACTATCTATGATGGTGCATTGATGGAAGAGTGCATGAAACCAGTGTTGCCTAAAAAGGAAGATTATTTCCTTTATGTTGGTCGCTTGGCTCAGGGTAAGTGCGTCCATGATGCAGTGGAATCATTCATAACCTATAAAGATAGTTTTAAGACTGATACGAAACTGTATATCGTTGGCGATGGTAGCCCAGAATACACCAAACTGCTGAAAGATGCAGCAAGCAGAAGCAACTGTTCCTCAGACATTTGTTTCTTGGGATATAGGACGGATGTTCAAGACTTGATGCGGAAGGCAAAGGCATTGGTTGTTCCTTCACAGTTTGAGGCTTTCGGCTTTATTACGGCAGAAGCCATGTTTAATGGTTGTCCTGTGATAGGAAGAGACACTGGTGGAACGAAGGAACAGATGGATAATGTTGATAAGCAGATGAATCAAACTGTCTGCTATCGCTTCTCGAACCAAAAGGAACTGGTAGAAAGAATGAATGAATTATCAACCAACCCTACGGATGTTGCGGTATTACAAGACATCCAGATGATAGTGTCCAAGTTGTATTCTGCGAAGACTTCTGCATCGAAAGTAAGCGAGTTGTACTTAAATATATTGGAGAAACGCTTATGATAAAAACTATTATTGTATTTCTGTTCTCGTTGATTCAAAAAATAATTTCTTACGAGTTCATGTCTTCTTGGAAAAGACATATCGATGAAATACGTTCGTTTTGGCTGTTCTGTCGATTCGCCTCATGTCATAACTCTGTGAGGTTCGGACGAATCAATTGTCTCAAAGGCATGAAGTTCATCAGCATTGGAGAACATTCTGGCTTTGATGATGGCTTGTTCTTAATGGCATGGGAACAGTTCAATAGCCAGAAATTCCAACCCCAAATATCGATTGGTAAGCATTGCCACTTTGGGGCTTATAACAATATCACTTGTTGCAAGAGAATCATTGTCGAAGACGGTGTCTTGACAGGCAAATGGGTGACGATAACTGACAATAATCATGGCTACTATGGCATGGAAGACAGGGCTCTCTTGGAAGAATGGAAGATGCTCCCTCCTGCCGCCCGACAGATAGCCTGCAAGGAATTAGTCAAGATAGAAAAGAATGTGTGGATTGGCGACAAAGCCACGATATTAAGTGGTGTTACCATCGGTGAAGGCGCAGTGATAGCTGCCAACAGTGTTGTAACAAAAAATGTCCCACCTTATTCTATAGTGGGGGGGCAACCTGCTAAAATAATAAAGTATTTAAAATAGTTTTGATAATGGAAAATAAAAAGAAACCGCGAATAATCGCATTGTATTTACCTCAATATCATCCGTTCCCAGAGAACGATGAGTGGTGGGGAAAAGGGTTTACAGAGTGGACAAATGTTGGAAGAGCCAAACCGGTTTTCAAAGGTCATGATCAACCTAAGGTTCCGACAGAGTTGGGCTATTACGACCTTCGTTTGCCTATTGTGCGTGAGCAACAGGCTGAGATGGCGCGCGAGGCTGGAGTGGAAGGTTTTTGTTATTGGCATTATTGGTTTGGTAATGGCAAGCAGCTTTTGAATGAGATCATTGATGAGGTCATATCCACAGGTAAGCCTGATTTCCCATTCTGTTTTGGGTGGGCAAACCATTCATGGAGTGCTAAAAACTGGAATAGAAAAGACACTAGTATCAAGGATAAATTGTTAATAGAACAAACTTATCCTGGTGATGAAGATATTCGCAAGCATTATGAGTATGTCTTAAAAGCTTTCAAGGATAAAAGATACTTGACTCAGGAGGGCAAACCTATTTTTTTGGTATGGAATCCCAAGGACATGCCGTCAAATTTTATTACCTTGTGGCAAAAATGGTCTAAGGAAGATGGTTTCCCAGGTGTTTATTTCATTGCGAATGTGGATGTGATGGATAAAACTGATTATATTGAGACGAAAGGCTTTGACGCAATATATTACAAAAGAGCGCAAGCCATTTGTACTTCAATCTTGCGTCATAGTGATAATTTTAATATTTGGAATTTTATTAAATCACGTATCAAGTTGTATATATTCAAGAAACCTGCAATGTGTTTTGAGTATAGTGATGCCATTCCTTTTTTTAAGGATGATAAGGTTGACATTAAGGAAAATATTATTCCAGGGTTAGTACCTAATTTCGACCATTCACCAAGAAGTAAGCAATTTGGTTTTATCTTGAACAATTCAACACCAAAACTCTTTTATAAGCATTGTAAACAGATTTTCAATCTTGTTTCTAAAAAGAGAAACAAATTGGTATTCTTGCGTTCGTGGAATGAATGGGGGGAAGGAAATTATATGGAGCCAGACATACAATATGGTCGTGGGTACATAGATGCATTGCGTGAGGCTCTTAACGAAGATAATTAAAATGAGTTATTTTTGTTTCCTTCTGAGAAAAATTGTAGAACACCTTATTATGGCGTTCTACAATAATATCTCCTTTCTTTACAAAAAGGCAAAATTTTCTTTTTGGAATGTTAAGTATGGTCGTAATCTACGGGTTGTCGGTCCTTTTCGACTTAGAAAAACCTATGACTCGTCAATCATTATAGGGGATAATTTTACTGCTATTTCTGGGTTTAACTCTACTATTGATTCGGGACATAAGAATGTACTTTCTTCAATAGGGGGGGCGAGTATTGTTATTCATAATCATGTTGGTATGACCTCAACCAGTATTTATTGTCAAAACCACATTGAAATTGGTAACCATGTACTTATTGGTGCTGACACAATAATTATGGATACTAATTTCCATTCTTTGAATCATTTAATAAGAGGGACAAATAAAGAAGGTACAAAACATAAAGGTACAGTCGGAACTGCTCCAGTTTATATTGATGATAATGTCTTTATCGGGACACGTTGTATTATTACCAAGGGTGTTCATATTGGTGAAGGTTCTATTATTGCAGCTGGCAGTGTTGTTGTTAAAGATGTCCCTGCTTGGCAAGTCTGGGGAGGTAACCCTGCAAAGTTTATAAAATCTTTAAAGCATTAAATATATGGAAAAGCCATTGGTTAGTGTTATTATTTGTACGTACAATTCAGGTGAGATAACTCGTAGAGCAATTGAAAGCGTGTTAAATAATAATTATGAGAATATTGAGTGCGTTGTTGTTGATGGAGCTTCTAAGGATGGAACTCTTGACATCATAAAAAGTTATGTGAACAATCCTAAATTTCGCTATATTTCAGAGCCGGATTCTGGAATATATAATGCTATGAATAAAGGATGGAAACTTGCTAAAGGAAAATGGATTCATTATTTAGGTGCTGATGATGAATTGTTACCTGAAGGTATTAGAAATTTGATATCTATTGATAACCAAAATAATGCTGATGTTATTTATGGTAATATCCAATATAGAAAGGCAAACGGTGAAGTTTGTTTGCATCCTAGACACCATCATAGCCAATTACCTTGGAAAATATTTGCATGTCATCAAGGAATGATTATGAAGAGAAGCATAATTGAGCAATTAGGCGGATTTGATGAGAAATTAAGAATAATTGCTGATAAGGATTTAATTATAAGAAGCTATTATTTACAGCCTAAGTGTATATATGTTCCTACTGATGTTGATGTTGCAATATTCGCAGGTGGTGGTGCAAGTTCTAACTTATATAATAGTTTTAAGGAGGATTTATATATATATAAAAAGGTTAAGCCTGGATTTAAGTATTTGCTTTATGTGTTACAACATTATCCAAGGATGTGGCTTAAAGCAAAACTTAATATTTTGTAATAAATGAGAGTTTTCATGAAAACGAAAGATAAGATTAGTATTATCGTCCCATGTTACAAGGTTGTGGATTTTCTACCTAAGTGTGTAGAGAGCCTTATGGCTCAGACACACAAAGACATTGAAATTATCCTTGTGGATGATGGCTCGCCTGATGATACTGGAAAACTTTGTGATGAATATGCAAAGAAGGATAATCGTATCAATGTAATACATAAGCAGAATGGAGGCTTGGTCTCAGCTCGTAATGCAGGATATGATGCTGCAACAGGAGACTGGATTATGTATGTGGATGGTGATGATTGGTTGGATGCTGATTGTTGCCAAACAATGCTTAATGCTGTGACTGACAAGCCGGACGTTGACATTGTCTTTTGGAAATGTGTACAAGAACTTGGAGAGCAATCTATTAAGGGCAAGTGGGAATGGTCATGTCAAGAACCTGAACACCTTTATGTCTTTGATGAATGCAAAGAACTGGCACGCAACACCTTGGTTTATAAATCAGGCATCGCTACTGCCTATTGCAAAATGATTCGTGCAGATTATGCAAGAATGTATAATATTAAGCATGATGACAGATTGCGTCAAGGAGCAGAAGGGTTGGAGTTTTCACTACGCGCATTCTATTATGCAAAGAAGGCTTTATATGTAAACAACTACTCTTATCACTATCTTTTCAATCCCAACTCAATATCAAAGAAAGTGGACGAAAAGAATACGAAGTATTTGTTAGACTGTTTGGATGTCATTCAAGAGGACATTGAGAAATTTAAATGTAAGGATGATTTTGTTCAGACTCTTTATCAGCGTATCGCGTATATAGTCATAGCCATAGCAATGAGCACTTATTTTCATCCTTCCAATAAGGATGCTCTAGGAACTAAGGTGTCTAAATATGCTGCTATTATTAAGAACAATAAACTGTTGAAAGACTCTATTTATAGGTGTAGCACCAATGGAATGGACAAACAACGTAAACTTACATTGTTCTTTATCAGAATGAAAATGTACTTTATGCTTGCATTCGTGGCTTGGGCTAAGCAATTTATGTTGAGAAGAGGTAAATTTAATTATTGATGATTTTAATATGAGTAATAAAATAGCACTTGTAACCTGCTACTTCCAACCAAATTATGGAAGCCAGCTACAGGCATATGCCACACAGAAGTTCTTTGATGATATCCATGTTTCTAATGAGACCATCATGATTGATGGCTTGAAGGGTGAAATCAATAAGGCAAAATATAAGTACTTTTTGAGTAAGATATTTGATGCCAATACCATCAAGGATAAATGGGCCACGGTAAAGAAGGTGATAGCTAAGAAAAGTAATCATACATACGCTTCACATCTTGTGGAGCGTTATAATATGTTTGATACTTTCGCTCAGCATGAATTTCATCTATCGAAGCGCTATGGTTCCTTTGCTGAATTGAGTAAGGCTGCTCATGTCTATCAGATGTTTGTTGTTGGTAGTGATCAGCTATGGTTGCCTTCCAATATTACCGCCAACTATTATACCTTGAACTTCGTACCAAGAGAGGTGCCAAAGATGGCACTTGCAACAAGTTTTGGTATATCTCAGTTGCCTTCTGCTCAGGCTAAGTTGGCTAAGGAGTTTCTGCCTCGTATCGACTATTGCTCTGTTCGTGAGGTAAGTGGTCAAAAGCTTATCAAGAATTTGACAGGAAGAGATGTACCTGTGGTATGTGATCCTACGATTTTATTTACTGCAGAGGAATGGGGTGAAGGTATCAGTAAGGAACGATTCATAAAGGAGAAGTATCTGCTCTGCTATTTCTTAGGTAATAATCCTATTCAGCGTGAGTTTGTCAAGAAGGTAAAGGCTTTGACGGGGTATAAGATTGTACAGTTGCAGCATTGTGATGAGTTTATCGCCAGTGATGAGAATTTCCCTGATGAAGCTCCATATAATGTTGGTCCTAAGGAGTTTATCCGATTGATTCGTGATGCAGAGTTTGTGTTTACTGATTCGTTCCATTGCTCTGTATTCTCAATGCTTCATGCCAAGAAGTTCTTCACATTCCGCAGATATAATAATGATAGTATTGTTTCAACCAATGGTCGTATCTATTCTTTACTTTCATTGGTGGGTGAAGAGAAACGCTTGTTGAAGGGGGATGAAGATCCAAAGGCTATGCTGCAGCTGGATATTGATTATGGTAAGGTTCATGAGAAGTTGGCGGAATTGCGCCAGTTTACCAAGAACTTTGTTTTTGATGCATTAGATAAATCTGGTATCAAATATGATAGAGATTAAAGATAAGAAGGATTGCTGTGGCTGCTGGGCATGTGAAAAAGCATGCCCAAAGCATTGCATTTCGATGGTGGAGGATGAAGAAGGATTCCGTTATCCTCAGGTGGATATGGATTCCTGTATTGACTGCCATCTGTGTGAGAAGGTGTGTCCTGTAATTAATGCCAAGGCGGATGTTGTCAAGAAGCAAAAGGCGTTTTTGTTACAGCACAAGGATGAGAAGGTATTGCATGAAAGTGCTTCTGGTGGTGCTTTCACTGCAATTGCTTCATACGTGATAGAACGTGGAGGTGTGGTCTTTGGTGCCGCTTATGACAAGGATTTCCAGGTAACTCATCAATATGTTGAGACATACGAGGATTTGAAAATCTTCAGAAACAGCAAGTATGTACAGAGCCTGATGGGCAACGCTTATCTGCAGGCTAAGGAGTTCTTGAAACAGGGAAGAATGGTATGTTTCAGCGGAACACCTTGCCAGCTGGAAGGCTTGTTGAACTATCTTCGAAAGCCATACGAAAATCTTGTAACTGTTGATGTGATGTGTCATTCTATCACTTCTCCTAAAATTTTCCGTATGTATGTGGAAATGCAGAAGGAAAAGTATGGAGATGATATTGAGAACATCATGTTCCGTGATAAAAAGCCATACGGATATAAGTATTCTTCTATGAGTGTGTACAGAGGAGGAAAACAGGTATATAAGGAAGGCGTGGAAACGGATGTATATCTGCGTTCATTCTTCTGCGATATGAATGTTCGTCCTAGTTGTTTCGACTGCAAATTCAAGAAGCAGCATCATCTGACAGACTTTACTATATGGGATTGCTTCGATGTCCGCAAATTTAGTAAGGAGTTGGATAATGACAAGGGTGTTACTCGTATCTTGGCTAACACCGACAAGGCAAATCAGATTTTATTGGATAAGAATAAAGTAGCAAGAATCATAGAGATTCCTGTAGGAGATGCTGTGTCTGGTGTTAAAGAGATGTTGCATTCTGTAAAGATGAATCCTCGAAGAAGTGCATTCTATCAGGAGTGTTCTGAAGGAAACGGGGGGGGTAAAATTTTGCAAAAATATTTTCCTGTATCAACAAGAGCTATATTGGAAAAGGATCTCCGTATAGCGTTGTGCAGGTTAGGTATTTATTCGTTCATAAAACGGTTTGCAAAATCCATTATTAAAGATTTGAAGCGTTCATAGGTTCTTATTCTTTTATCATCTAGTTTTGATTTTGCATACCGCAAAAAATCAAAAGAAAGATGATAGAGATTAAAGATAAGAAAGATTGCTGTGGCTGTTGGGCTTGTGAAAACGCATGCCCAAAACATTGCATCTCAATGGTCGAAGATAAGGAAGGATTCCGTTATCCCCAGGTGGAGATGGATATCTGCATTGACTGCCATCTGTGTGAGAAGGTGTGTCCAATTATAAATGTTAAATCAGAGGAGAAAAAGCCTCAGAAAGGATATTTGCTTCAATACAAAGATGCTAAGGTTCTTGCGGAAAGTACATCTGGAGGGGCATATACTGCAATAGCTAAGTATGTATTAAAACAAGGTGGCGTGGTTTTCGGAGCTGCTCTCAATGAACATAATGAGGCAAGACATATCTATATAGAAAGCGAGGATGAACTTTGGAAATTCCGAAATAGTAAGTATGTACAGAGTCTGATTGGGGATACATATCAACAGGCAAAGGAATTTTTGAAGCAAGGTCGTTTGGTATGTTTCAGTGGCACTCCTTGCCAGATGGAAGGCTTGGTATCATATCTTAGAAAGCCATACGATAATTTGATTATCGTAGATGTGGTTTGTAGAGCGGTTCCTTCACCTAAAGTACTACGTAAATATATAGAATATCAATCCTTGACATACGGAGATGACTTAAAGAATCTGAAGTTTAGAGATAAGAAATTCTATGGCTACAAGTACTCGAATATGAGCTTCGACTCTGTGAAAGGCTCTTATCATGCAGGTATTGATACCGATCCTTGGCTTCGCTCGTTCTTCTCAGGCATCAATGTACGCCCAAGTTGTTATGCTTGTAGATTCAAGAAGCAGTATCGTGTGACTGATCTTACTATTTGGGATTGTTTTGAAGTTTATCAGTATAGTAAGGAGATGGATAATGACAAAGGCGTAACTAAGGTGCTTGTCCACTCTGCCAAAGCTGAAGAAATCATGAAAGCCATTGAAGGTGATGCCTATACAAAAGAGGTTGGCGTTGATAAGCTAATAGCTGGTGTGCATGAGTTGACTGCTCAGCCTAAGAACAATCCAAAGCGCCAAGCATTCTTTGAAGACTTGGACAGACTTTCTCCTAAGGAGTGTTTCGACAAGTACTTCCCTGTCACCTTCAGAACCAAAATGGAAAAGCATATTAGAATTCTTATGTTGCAGTTGGGTATCTATAAGCAATTCAGAATGTTGGTAAAGAAAATGGTGGGGGAAGTGAAGAGATAAAAATGTCTATGTTCACTGCAATCTAAAGAAAAAATAATGTCCAAGTTTTTTCTTTGGATCGCAGTGCTTGAAATTAAAAATTGTATTATGGATGCAGCAATAGCTTTGATGGCAAAACCGTTTATAGAGGGATTGGTGAAAGATCTCGTTGTACCAAAAGTAGCTAATTTTTATTCGAGTTTGAAGCAAGGGTTTATGATTGATTATGTTCCCAAAACGGAACATTTTAGAGAGTACCTGTTTAGATCGTATAAAAGTTACAGTGTAATTAATACGTTGGTGCAGAATAATAGTATGATGGAACTTAAGGAAATATATGTTCCATTGACTCTGATACCTGTTAATTTGGGATATACTAAGAAATCGATTACAATCGATGGTTTTCCCATGGATTTTTTTGATACCAATCGACATGTTCTTATAACTGATATGGCCGGTATGGGAAAATCAACTATAACAAAAAGGATGTTTCTTGATGTTGTGGATAGTAAATATGGTATTCCGATTTATATAGAACTTCGTCGCTTGGGAGTAGATCATGACATTGTCAGTGAAATAATAATGCAGTTGAATTCATTGGCTAAAGATGTAGATAAGTCGTTGGTGTTTAATTTACTTCAAACTGGTGGCTTTGTGTTTTTCTTAGACGGCTATGATGAAATTCCTATATCTCAGTTGGCTTTCGTTACAAGAAACATACAAGATTTTGTATCAAAGGCTGGTGATGGAAATATATACGTATTGACCTCAAGGCCAGATAATTCTTTGTCATGTTTTGGTAATTTTAAAACGATGAGAATTAATTCTTTAACTAAGAAGCAATCATATGAATTGATACGTAAATTGGATTCTGATGGGGAAACTTCAAAAATCTTGGTTGAAAAATTAAAAAAGCCTGATTATCAAAGCGTGGAAGAGTTTTTGAAAAATCCGTTATTGGTATCTCTGTTGTTTGCAGCTTTTAATTTTAAACCATCAATCCCTGTTAAGAAGCATACCTTTTATCGACAAGTATTTGATGCTTTCTTTGAAAGACATGATTTGACGAAAGGAGATGGGTTTATGCATGAGAAAAAATCAAAATTGGCAATAGATGATTTTGATACTGTTATGAGATATTTGGGCTTTGATTGCCAAAAGAAACAAAAAGTAGAGTTTGAAAAAGATGAGCTTCTAAAGATGATTAGAAGCACGCAAGACAGGTTGCCACGAATACGGTATCAAGAATCTGATTTATTGTCTGATATACTAAAGGCTGTGCCGTTGTTTTGTAAAGATGGTCTCTTTTATAAGTGGACTCATAAATCTTTGCAAGAATATTTTGCAGCGGAATTCATCTATAAGGATGCTAAAAGCAATCAGGATGCAGTTTTGTCGGCAATTTATAATAGTCAAAATTTAGATCGCTACTTAAATCTTTTAGATTTATATTTTGATATAGATTTTGCAGGCTTTCAGAAAAATATTTTGACTCCATTTTTGAAAAGTTTTGTAAAGTATTACGAGTCTTGTACCGTAAAGCTACTGAATATATCACAGACATTACTTGATGAGCGAATCGGGTTATTGTTTAACAAGAAGATGTTTGTTTTAAATTATAAAAAAGAAAACGAAGGTATTGAGGTGCTAGTCGAAAAATATATGGGTAAGGATATAAAATATGGAATAAGATGCATTCATCTTTTGTCAGAGGGACAATTAGTGGTTGAGGATGTAAAAAGACAAGATTGTTTGATAAAATTACTATCAATTAAAATACCAGAATTGTTCGGCAAAATTAATTCGCAAGTAATGAATTATGAAAATGAAAAATTTGAAGTAACGTTAAGTACATTTGGCGAAGATAAGAAGCAATATGAAGTATTGAATCAGTATATAGCTTTTGCTTTGTATCCTGCATATTTGAAATATAATGCAGTTAAGGATTATTTAAGCTATATAGAACGAATGAATGCAAATATAGCTACGCGTGATGACTTGTTAAGCGGTCTTTGATGAAATCAATTTTAAATATTTTTAATAGAATATATGATGAATAATTTAAAATCATTGATAGATAGCGTAATTATAGACTTGTCTGAAAATAAGTCAATAGAGACAATTCTGCTAAAAGTTCAAACAATCTGCTTTTATTTGAAAGATGAAGAATTTTCATCTTGGATAAGGCATGAACAGAATGGGTATGGAGATGATAAATATCTTCTTCCTGATTATCGTAAAGTAAATTGTGTCGTTAAAATTGATGTCTCACAATATGGGTGTATGGCAAAGAATATGATGTTTCCATGTGAGGTTATTAATGATGATAATATCTGTGAACGATTGACGCATATGCCTGTGTTTGAATCTTTAAATGAGATAGAACAAATGGCTAACAATAAGAAAGCAGGAAATGACTTGATAATGGCAGTACCTTGGTATATTGTTAAAAAATATATGGCACCATGTATTAATGGTAATATTCTTGTTGCTAACCAACATATCAATATGAGTACTATACAAGCTGTTGTTTCACAGTTTAAGTCAAAGTTGTTGACATTTTTCTTGGAGCTTAATGAAAAGATGGATTGGAGTATAGATTTCGATGCTTTAACAAACAAAAATGTAATCAAGCAAATAATGATAACAAATAATATTAATGCTGCTGTGGTAGCTACAGATGGTTCTTCCGTTTCAGCAGGAAATGTAAAAGTAGAGAATAGCCACATTGGTAATGTAGTATATTCTGAAACCCAGAAAGAGTTCTTGACATTATTGGATAAAATAGATAATCTTTTATCTAATAGCGAGAATAATGATTTAAAGAATTATTTGGATTTGGTTAAGGCAGAATCTAAGAAAAAGACTTGGAACAAGAAACTTATGTCTATGGGACTTAATGCTATTAAGGGTGTGGCGAATGGTTTTGTTGTTGAGGGGCTAATGGAATTAATTGATAAAGGAATATCTTTGCTCTCGAATTGTTAATGAAGTACGGCATGAAAATTATTCATATAGCAGAGTGTGCTGGAGGAGTGGAACGATATCTTCAAATGCTCTTACCGCGATTAAAACAGCGTGGATTTAAACAATACTTCATTTGTTCAAATAATTATCAGAAGGATCAGTATGAGCAAATGGTTGATGAAGTTGTACAATTCGATTTGAAACAATCTTTTTCGCCAGTTCAAGTATGGAAAAAGGTTTGTGCTATCCGTAAGTTTATAAAAAAGGTTGAGCCAGATATAATTTATTGCCATAGCAGTTTTGCTGGTGGCTTAGGTCGTATGGCTGCTATTGGTTTACATTGTAAGGTTGTGTATAATCCGCATGGTTGGGCATTTAATATCAAATGAATAAATATCGGATGAAATTGAAAAGTATGATATATTTGTGCTTGGAGAAACTGCTTTCTCCTTGTACAGATAAGATTGTTTGTATCTCTAAGGCAGAAAAGGTTTCGGCAGAGCGTGAACATATTGCTAAGGATGATAAGCTAGCTTTGATTCCGAATGGTATTGATGTGAGTGCTGTAAAGAATGCTGTTGCTAAGTCTATAAGAGAGCTTGGGATTGCGGAAGATGCCTTTGTGGTTGGTATGATTGGAAGGCTTTCCCCGCAGAAGGCGCCAGATGTATTTATCCGTGCAGCAAAATTGATACATGATGAGATTCCTAACTCTGCTTTTATCATTGTGGGAAGTGGTGAAGAAGAGGAGGATGTCAAGGCTTTTGCCAAAGAAAATGGTTTGAAACTTGTAATAACCGGTTGGACCGATGAGCCATATTGTTATTTGAAAGTATTTGATGTGGCGATGCTTTTATCAAGGTGGGAAGGATTCGGATTGGCTGTTGTTGAGTATATGGCTGCTGAGAAGAATGTTGTTGCTACCAAGATTGATGCAATTCCGACTTTGGTTGATGATGGGGTTGACGGTTTATTGGTGGAAATGGATAATCCACAAGATGCCGCAGAAAAGGTACTCTGGTTATATCGTCATCCAAAGGAAGCTGCAGAAATGAAATCCAAGGCTTTGAAGAAAGTTGTTGAGAATTATGACATTTCAAGGGTTGTAGACCAACATGTTGAAATGTTTAATGAATTATGTAAAGGCTAAATGCTAAAGAAGCATTTATTCTCCACATTTATTTCATTATTAGTGTGTGATTATCTATGATGTCATCATCTGTTAATCTTGAATTTCTGAGATATTGTCTCAGAAATAATGGGAATATGAGTGATGTGGTTACAGGCATGGACTGGCAGCAACTGTATTCTTTTGCTTCTAAACAAACTGTTCTCGGACTCTGTTTCGACGGCATTGAGCGACTTGGAAAGGAGTATCCGGATGAATTGAGGCACAATCATATCAAACCAAATTTATTGATGACTTGGATGGGTAAATCACAGCAGATTCGCCGACAGAACATGAAGGTGAATATGGTGGCAGCTAAGCTCTATTCTATGCTTAGGGAAGAAGAATTGAGGTGCTGCATATTGAAAGGACAAGGTAATGCGTTGATGTATCCTAATCCTTATTCACGTACTTCCGGAGATATTGATGTCTGGGTGAATGCAAGTCGTGAAAAGATAACGGTATACGCCAAGAAGCATTTTAAGCTGAAGGATGATATAAGGTATCATCATTTAGAGACAGTGATGGATGGCGTACCTGTGGAACTGCATTTCTTCCCCGGTGTGATGAATAATCCTATGTATAATGCACGTTTGCAGAAGTGGTTTAAGCGGAATGTGGATCTGCAATGTTCCAACGTGGTGAGTTTGCCGGATGGGGCAGGGGAGATTGCTGTACCAACAACGTCTTTCAATGTGATTTATCAGTTATCCCATCTGTATCATCATTTTTTTGATGAGGGAATTGGGATGAGGCAAATCATTGATTACTACTATCTAGTGATTAATGATGAGTTATTGGTGATTAGGGATGCTTTGCAGAAGGAATTGAAGCATCTTGGATTGTGGAAGTTTGCAGGGGCTGTGATGTATGTGCTGCATGAAACCTTAGGACTGCCAGAGGAGAGGATGATAGCTTCGATGGATGAGAAGCGTGGAAGCCTACTGCTGTCAGAAATAATGGATGGCGGCAACTTCGGCACGCACTTCTCTAAGTATGGTCGTTTCACACAGCAAGGAATGGCAAAGAAGTATTTCCTGAAGATATGGCGAAACATGCACTTCGTGAGATACTATCCAGCTGAGGCATTAAGTGAACCAATCTTCAGAACATGGCATTTCTTCTGGAGAAAGAAAAACAAGAAATAATATGTGGTGGATATTAATTTTAGGAATATGGGGCTTGCTGTTATTTTTCTATGTCATCAAGATGGCAATAACAGAAGCCAAGGAAGAAGCTGATGATATTGAAAGAGCGAGTGGAAATAAATAACAGATATATCGGGGCAAAAGGCCCCTCTCCCTTTTTTATTAAGAGATGCTTTTAGTGTCCCGTTAAAATCGGGACCAGTTAAATATTAATCAAATAACCCCGAAAAGAGGGGACAATCGAGTTCTTTGACATTAGTGAAATCTGTCCTTTCGAAGAGATCAACGAGTGGTGTCTTATCCATAAGAGAAATGCTTAGAATCTGAAGAACCACATAAGTCTATTGCTTAAGTTGCAAATCATGTTGTACGATAGCAACAAGGCAATAGGCTATAATTGCCGATGAGATTTGATGTGCTTTTACTCATGTTTCTTTATGGCTTGTTCCATCATATAGAAAGCAAAGTCTTCAAAGATACATAATATGCTCTAAATTGAGTACTAACGAATCTGTTAAAAAGAATTATAGTTATGTCTGTAGCGTCAACAATATATGGTTACCATGTTCAATATCTCTATACATTGTATAGGATGTTGGAATCAGCTGATTCTAAAGAGGTCTTCGTGCCAGAAGGAAGAGAAGACTTAGACATATATTATTGTGACCAAATTATTGAAACCGTACAAGTGAAGTGTTATTCTGGGACAATCGGGTATTCTGATCTATTTTCCAAGGCAAAATCCACTTCTTTGTTTTCTCGAGGTAAGGATAGTTTAGATGAGAATTCTGATGTTAAAATCTCGTTTGTTGCGGTTGGGCATGGTAATGACAAAGGAATTATTTCTGATAAACTGACCAAGGATTCCTCTCTTGTAAAGATGCTTAAAAAAGAGGATTCTCTGCATTTGGATTATGCTTTCTCCAAGAAACTTGCTTCTAAAATAATGTGGCAATCTAAATCTGAAGCAGAGTTGGACAATTTTGTAGAAACTGCATTAAAGAATAGGTTCCCATCAATAGATCCTTCTATAGTAAAGAATTACTTGGTTCAGTGGGTATGTTATCTTGTGATAAATAACAAGTCTGCTACCTATGACGATTTATGTTGCCAGGTAGGGCGGATTATTGTGTTTACTGTGCGCCAGAAGGAATTCTTCTCTCAGTTTGGGCTTACTGTAATTCCTCTTTTTCAGTCAGATTATCAAGAAGATGCTAATACTGAAACATCCTATTATCAGGGTGTATCTGCAAAGGAAATACATATTGCTAAAAATTATGATGTAGTAAGGGAAGAAAAGTTGCAACAACTGTATGAGAAGCTGAAAGACAATAATCTCGTTTTCATAACGGGTATATCAGGTTCAGGTAAAAGTAGTTTGGCTTATCGTTTTTTGAAGATTTGTGATACACCTTTACGCTATGAGATTAAATATTTAAATCAGAATAACATATCGCAGATTATTGCTACTATCAAAGATATTTCTAAAGGCTTGAAGAGTGAAGCTTTTGTTTATTTAGATGTGCAGCCATACGATACTTCATGGGTTCAACTGATAAATGAAATAGAGAATACTCCCTATGTCAAATGCATAGTTACAATCCGGCAGGATGATTGGAATAGGTGTTTCAACAAGGTTAACACAAATCTCCATTATTCTACTCTTGCTGTAGATTTAACTGAATTTGAGGCTAAGGATATTTTTGATCATCTGTGTGAAAGAGGTTTATGCCGTTTTGAAATATTTGAAGATGCTTGGAATGAATGTGGACACCCTCAAACATTACTTGAATATGTGTATTTCTTGACACAGGGTGTTCCTCTAAGAGCAAGAATCTCAGAACAGATAGACAGTCTGGATAGTGTAAATGCCTCACTTCTTCAGTATGTATCTGTATCAAACCTTTTACAGGGAAATGTTTCTGAGGATGCCATTCGGAACTTGTGTCATCTTTCCCCTATGATATTGTCTCGATGTATAGGGCAAATGAAAGGTGAATTCTTTGAATTTAATGGTGAAGATTTTTATGATGTTCACCCCATTAGAACTCATATCATTGTTGAAGAGATATTTAGGAATGATAGAAAAGGGTTATGGGAGATAGGCATGGAATTGTTCGAGCATATAAATGAAAACACTAGTCCTTTGTTTCTAATGACCCTTTTAGATGAAGGTAAATATACGCCAGATTCTCTTTTAAGTGAATTGGATGGGAAGAAGATAAACTCTATACAAGCGTATATAGTGGCAAAGACTTTAGTGTGGTGTGGAGTCAATCATTATATTGAGAATAATCAAGCAGAGTTTGATTGGTTAAGGCAAACTGCACCCCAATGTTGGCAGTTCTTAGTGCCAATTAACTTTACGGAAATAGAACTTGATGAGTCTGTAGATGAATTGTTCGGAATACATATAGGTATTACCATGAATGATATAAGGAAAAGATTTACTTCGCAGACTGAAGTCTTTACTTATTTATGTAGATGGCTTAATAGTTCTATTTCCTTGGAGAAGCCTAGAAAGTGGCGTGACTATTGTTGGCTGGCAAAATTCTTAACAATATGTAATTTGCAGCTATCTTACAAGCCTGACATCTCTGACTTTAGAATAGAGGCTAAAATTCCTGATGATTTGGATGAGATGGCAGATGTACTTCTTGGTCTGAAACTGGCTGGTTACGATTCTACCACTTATAATTACTTGGAAGAAAACTTTGTTAAGCAATTTCGAATCCAAAACAATATCTTGGAGTTTGATATTTGTAATAATGAAGTCAACTGTCTCACTTTCTTAGATTATTTCACTGCGGGGGAACAATATTGGAAAGAAGATGGCGATATTATGAATCGCATTAATATGCGTCATATTGATTTGCTGAGAAAAGCCTTTCCAAATTTAGATGTATATCATTCAGAAATTATAAAAGATGATATTTTAAAAGAATTAGATTTGCCTTTTGAAAAGCATATAAGTAGGATAAACCTACCGCTTGAAGAGATGAAAGAGCCGCGCATAATGATGATGCACCTTTATGAGAAGAGCTATGTACTTCCTTCCAGAAAGGCTTATTGTGATCAGTTGATATCTTTGCGAAAGTTATTTGTTGATGTTATAAAAGAATATTGGCAGGGTATAGATGAGATTCACAGAGTTGACAAGGCGCACAATGTCAAAATGGATCTGGCTTGTAAAAATGTATGTGATAAGATTTTAAATGTTAACATAGAGTTGCCGGCATCTGAGATAAATAGATTCGGATTAGGTTATGAAAAACGCAAAGAAGAGAAGGATGATGGTAAAAGTTCAAAAGATAATTTGAAGGAATTGAACTCATTGTATTTACATTATTCTTCTTCTTTGATTGTATTTTTCAGGCAGTGCTATCTACCTTCACAAGGCTTTATCAATGATAAACAAAGAATGACGATATTATTGTTGGAGGCACAGGGTACGATGAAAAAATTGCAAAGCTTGTTTCACCAAGTTTTTGATGATTATGTTGACGTCATTGAGATTAAACAACTTGATGAGAGAGAGAGTCAGCAGATGTTGTGCCTTATTGTCGTTTATCACTGGTTGGCTCAAAACAAGCCTTATATGTCTTGCAGACAATTGTTAAAGCAGATAAAGCCTATGAAGCTAACGACTTGTCAAACAGATGATACAAGCGATAAAAATATAGAGAATCTGTCTACAGCTATAGTTGATACTGTTGATGATATAGAGCAACTACGGAATATGCAATTGAAAAATATTTATAGTAGATGCTCTCATCTTGATGACTTATCTACTCAAATCGTTGATAAGTATTTAAAACGCTATGATGAAGCAATCCATTCGCATTTTGCGATTTGATATTATCTACGGTATGGATGCAATTTTAGTATCTAAAGTAAGGATACAAACAACATAGAACGAGCTAATCAAACTAAATAATCAATCTTCAAAACTAAGTTTATTTTTAACAAAACACACAATTATCTATGGTAAAAAGAAATGTTGCCCTTATTACGGGCATTACTGGACAGGATGGCTCTTATTTGGCAGAGCTGTTGTTGGAGAAAGGTTATGACGTACACGGAACAATCCGTCGTTCGTCCGTTGATTATCGTGAGCGCATCGCTCACCTGGAAGGTCACCCCAACTTCCACCTTCATTATGCCGATCTCGGCGACTCGATGAGTATCATTCAGGTGATGAACAAGGTGAAGCCTACTGAGGTGTATAACCTTGCTGCTCAGAGTCATGTGCAGGTGAGCTTCGACTCTCCTGAATTTACTGCTGATGTGGACGCCACAGGTGTGCTCCGCATCCTTGAGGCAATCCGCCAGTGTGGACTGGCCCAGACCTGCCGTATGTATCAGGCTTCCACTTCTGAGCTTTACGGCAAGGTAGAGGAGGTTCCGCAGAACGAGAACACTCCGTTCCATCCTTATTCTCCTTACGCCGTGGCTAAGCAGTACGGCTTCTGGATTGTGAAGGAGTATCGTGAGGCTTATGACATGTTCTGCTGCTCAGGTATCCTTTTCAACCATGAGAGTGAGCGCCGTGGCGAGACTTTCGTGACTCGTAAGATTACGCTTGCAGCCGCACGCATCAAGCAGGGCAAGCAGGACAAACTGTATCTCGGCAATCTTGACTCGCTCCGTGACTGGGGCTACGCTAAGGACTACGTGGAGTGTATGTGGCTCATTCTTCAGGCTGAGAAGCCAGAAGACTTCGTGATTGCTACTGGCAAGCAGCACTCGGTTCGTGAGTTCGCTCAGCTGGCTTTCCACTACGTAGGCATTGAGCTGAAGTGGGAAGGCAAGGACGAGAACGAGAAGGGTGTCTGCATTGAGGGTCCTGAGGAACTCATCGGCAAGACGCTCGTGGAGGTGTCGCCCGACTTCTATCGCCCCACCGACGTGGTGAATCTCTGGGGGGACCCGACGAAGGCTAAGGCAAAGCTCGGATGGAATCCTAACACCACAAGCTTCGAGAATCTCGTGAAGATTATGGTGGAGAGTGATATGGCTAAGGTAGCTGCTGAGGATGCCGGCATGAAGGTACGCACCAACCTCGCTGAGTATCTCGAAAAAGGTATCGTTAAGTAATCGTTTTTTCAAGAATTAGAGAATTTAAGAATTTTCTGGTTACTATGCTTTCTGGCATTTTCGTTTGGTGTTTGAATTAAACTGACGTTAGAATTATAAGAATAATTGTATTATGGCTTTACTTTACCAACAGGAAAGCAATGAGCTGATGAAATTAGCTCTGCAACTACATCAAGAACTTGGATGTGGATTTAAAGAGAAAGTCTATCAAGATGCTTTTGAAGTGTTGCTTAAGGAAAATCATGTGCCTTACGTTCGTGAGGCACATATTTCTTTAAACTTTCATGGCACCATTTTGGAACATGATTTTTATTATGACTTTTTGTGTTATGATAAAATAGGAGTAGAACTGAAAGCTACATCTGGTTTGACTGGTGAACATGAATCTCAGATTATTAATTATCTGCATGTAAGTAATCATCAGTTGGGCTTGTTGTTGAATTATGGCACTTCAAGTTTGCAATACAAATGGTATCCTAACGTCTGGCATCACAGGGCTTCTGCAGAAATTCCTAATTCCCAAAATACTTGATGAAGCAAGAATTCATTGATAAAAGAATGAATAATTCTCTAATTCTTAAATTCTTGATAAAAAGAAAAAAGGAAATATGTCATTAGAAAAAAACGCAAAGATTTATATTGCGGGACACCATGGACTGGTGGGTTCTGCTATATGGAATAACCTTAAGAAGAGAGGGTATAACAATCTGGTGGGTCGTTCGCATAAGGAGCTTGACCTTACTGACCAGTATGCTGTGGAGAAGTTCTTCG
>ERZ1026874.281-NODE-281-length-34175-cov-22.825498_pt1 | contig 34175 bp, 34 predicted proteins | sample MGYA00380167_ERZ1026874 | MGnify/ENA primary metagenome ERZ1026874 (study PRJEB33269, sample SAMEA4719803) | human gut metagenome | biome: human-associated habitat; feature: organic feature; material: feces | place: Cameroon | collected 2013-10 ...
TAAGTGATCGCTTACAGTTAACTTAAATGGCAAAGTAAGTCAACATACTTTTTTTCGACACTTTAGACTGCTTTTAAAACAAATCAGTCCAATCAGCAAAATCCGTATTCAATATTCCCCTTTTAGAGTCTATCAATTAACACGTCCGAGTTAATCAATAGAAAAGGCAAAGTTAATCAATTAACTTGCCCGAGTTAATCAATAGACTTTTTTTTCGACACTTTAGGCTGTTTTTGGTGAGAACTGATAAAAACACCCATTCTACAGGAATTTATAAATAGAAAGGATTAAGCACCAGTCCAATCAGAATAATCTGTATATCTGTAACAAAATCGAGTGCGTTACAGCATAACCACCCCCGATGCCTATATTCAGAGCAACCTTATAGGATTCTATAATATCCTTGAAGCTTGCCGTCATCACGAAGTAGCGCATCTTGTATATGCCTCATCCTCTTCGGTATATGGTAGCAACAAAAAAGTACCATATTCAACAGAAGATAAAGTAGACAATTAACCCCTTTGGAACAAGATTTTGAATTTAAGTCCAATACAAGTTTGAGAGAAGGATAGAGACGCTTTGCTGAATGGTATGCCAAATATACGGACAACGTTAAAAAAAGTATGATTAGTGCCAATATCCTTGTAATAATGGAAGATATACTATATCTTTGCAAATAATAAAATAAAAATTTTAGATTATGACCACATTGATATTAGAAATAGAGAATCCTTCCATTCTAACACATTTGAAGGCTGTGTTAAAGGCTATCCATGGAGTTAAGATATTAAATGTAAACAACGCTATATCCGAAGAATACGTTGATTCAGAACAGCCAAATGCAGTAACCATAGCTGCTATGAAAGAGGCTAAAGAAGGCAACGATGCAGGTATTGTTTGTATGGACAGTTTAGAAAGTTTTATGTATTCAATGAACTGAGTATGAAGGAAATTCGTAAGACCTCCCAATTCAAGAAAGACTACAAGCGTTTAAGCAAATACCTAAACAAGGTTAATCAATTAACTTGCCCGAGTTAATCAATAGACTATTTTTCGACACTTTAGGCTGTTTTTGGTGAGAATTGATAAAAACATCCATTCTTTAGGATTTTATCCCCCTTTTCAATTCGAAAAGAAACAAATCAGTGAAATTCGCTGAAATATCCCTTGCAAAGTATTACTATATTACTTTGCCATTTAATACGTAATACTTTGCCAAGTATTATAGTAATACTTTGCCAAGTATTATAGTAATACTTTTTCGTTCAAACATATTACTTCACTTGAACTGATTACTTCAATCAGAATAATCGGTATTATCTATCCGAAAAACAAAAATCACAGAGCGATAGTACAACAAGAAACAACTTATTTATAATCTATTGTTAATCATAGACGAATGTCACCAACAACTAATACAACCGAATTCGAGCAAATACTCTTAGATTTATTACTACAAAAATACCCTCGTATTGCAGGTAAGATTATAGAAATCAAAAGGGGCGTTTTTGTTGAGCTTGACAAATACAATAATTTTGAGCAGTATGTAGATGCCAACGTCATAAAAAGTTTGGCATATTACAATTATCAATACATTCCGCAAAAGTCAAACGCGGATTGTATTAGCATCTTATTGACTCATATTAAAAAGAGAAAAATCAATTCTGTAGAAGAAATAGAATATTCATACAATGCAGAAACGGACGAAGTAGAAGAAAAGGTCGTGATTTCAACACCTATTGAAGAAAACTAATAGAAGTCCAAATTCATTTCTTGAAAATTCATGACTCATTCATGGCAATTTATGACTAAAACCCATTCATGGTTCATTTATGGCTAATTGATGGTCATTCGTGACTAAATACAGCTGTTCTTCATGCCTAATAAAATCAGTCAAATCAGCAAAATTCGTATTCAATAGTAGGCAGTCAAATAAGGACAATCTTCTTAAGTTTAAATCTTTACGCTGAACAAAAGCTCAAAAGTATGCCGACTGATCAAAAAGATCGTTTTATAGAATATCTGATAGAACAGAACGAAAGTCAGAAATTAGACTTGCGAGCCATGCAGGCTGTTCTTGTAGATATGAAAGAAGAGTTGTCAAAGTCTAATGAGTCATTGAATGAGTTGACAAAGTTACGTTCAGAAATATCGTCTTTACGCTCTGAACTCCAGCAAGAGCGTAAAGAACGTAAATCATTGGAACGCAAGAATGCTCGTCTTCAAGAAAAATTAGAATTTGCGAACAAGAATCGCTTTGGTTCAAAGAGTCAGAAATCGAATAAACCAAAGTCAACTACATAGTCAGAGACTCTTTAGATGAATTGGTGAAAGTGCTGAAAGATGTAGCATTAGAAAAGGACAGCATCGTAAATTGTGATGAAACTTGGTATAAAGTCCGCAAGTACGACCATTGCAAAAAATGCTACATATGGGTATTGGTGAACAAAGCCGAAAAAGTGGCCATATTCTTTTACGACAATGGTTCGCGTGGTCGTGAAGTGTTTACCGACTTTATAGGTGACGCAGAACTGAAGGCTCTAATGTCTGATGGTTACAATGCTTATACGTTTATAGGTAACGAACTAAAGAGTGAGAACTTGAAGGACAGGGTATATTTAGTTTGTATGGCACATCTTAGGACCAAGTTTCAAAAAGTCCTGGAACAAGGAAAGGACGAAAATGCACGTGTTTTTTTGATGTCATAAATCGTTTGGGAAGCACTCAACTATCTGAACCACTTTTGGACAGAGTTGACTGCCTATACACAGGATGGGGCTTTCCCAATAGATAATAATATGGCAGAACGAACCGTGCGTTGTTTAACCACAGCACGCAACAACTCATTTCATTTTGGAAGTGATTTAGGTGCTCAAATGGCAGCTACTTACCATAGTATCATTAGTACGGTGAAGCTTCATGGCAGTTCTGTCTGGAGCTACCTTGGTAAATTTTTCAAAAAATCTTTGAGGGTCGCAGGGATTATCCTTCACTCTTACCCTCTTGTATCGGACTGGAGTAGTCCACAATGTTAATTTACAATCGAATTTTTAACAAAGTCAATAAAGGTAGGCACTGAAAAGTGCCTGCTCTTTGGGGTATGCCCTAATTTGACTGCTAACACAAAATAACAATGAATATAATTTCAATAATAAACTATAAGGGAGGAGTTGGTAAAACAACCCTTACCACCAACATTGCAGGTGATTTGGCACAGCTTGGTCACAATGTCTTGATGATAGACCTTGACCCTCAGGCGAGTTTAACGTTCTCTTTTTTGAAACCAGATGAGTGGAAAGAGAAAGTGGCTGATAAACATACTATCAAAAATTGGTTTTCTGATTCGAAGAAAGTCAGAGTAGAGAAGTTTGAGGACTTAATAATCACTCCTCAAACAGTTAAAAAATCTCTGAAAGATAAAGGTAAACTTGATTTGGTTTCCTCGCACTTGGAGTTGATAAATGTGGACTTGGAGTTGGCTACAAAATTAGGTGGAGCCAATATGACCCAAGCTAAGGAACAATTCATCAAAGTGCATCACCGTCTGTTGGATGGCATCAACCAATTACCAGACGATGCTTATGATATAATTTTAATCGATTGTCCTCCAAACTTCAATATCGTTACCAAGAATGCGATTGTAGCAAGTGACTATATTCTTATTCCTGCCAAACCAGACTATCTGTCAACAATGGGTATCGACTATCTGAAGAACAGTTTGGATAAGTTGGTCAAGGAATATAATGAATATGTTTCTATAGAAGATACAGATTTGGATGATTATGAGCCAATAACCCCTCAAATACTGGGTGTCGTGTTTACGATGGTTCAGTATTATGGTGAAAAACCAATCAGTGCCCTTCGTCCTTTCATCGCTCAAACAAAGCAATTGGGATTTGATGTTTTTGAGGACACCTTGCGTGAGAATAAGAGTCTTTTTGCAGATGCAGCTCAATATGGAGTTCCTGTTGTAATTAGCAAGAAAAATTCTGGTATCAACGTGATAGACGGTATCAATGGTATTGTGGATGAACTGTTAGACAAGTTAGGTTATGAGTAGAAACAATTTTTATATCTCGGAGATGGAACGTTTCCTTGCTTTCTTAAACAAATTGCCACAAACAGTGGTTAAAAATATTGAGAATGGAGAAAAGCGAATAGAGATAAATGTCGTTTCTTCATCCAAAGAGCCTAATGAACCAATACAGCAAAATTCTATTGTAGTTTCAGAATCCATTTCACATCTCAACTCCATGCAATCTCGTGAAGAAGCCTATTCTTATATATCTTCAAGTGATTTGAAAAAAACAGATTTGGAGGCAATTTGTAGGTCATTGGATCTTCCTTTCACTAAAAAGGAGAACATTAAAGCTCTACAGGAGAAGATTATAGAGGGTACTATTGGGTATAAGTTAAGGTCACAAGCAATTCAAAAGTAGAAAGATAAAAGATACTCATAGATTTGTTATAGAAACTGCAAACCTTGATAAGGCACTTGCTGAATTTGTAAGATGAATTAGGGAATAAGTATAACCCGAATAGACAATGACAATGAGATTAGGCTAGACATAACGAATGGTAGCCGAAAATGAATTCTTCATTTGTATCACAAAAATGCAAGTAAGCAGTCAAATTAGGGCTTACCTCTGAAGTTTATATCTTTGCGCTGAACAAAAATTTTAAAAATATATACAACAACGAAGATTTAGAACGCTTTTATTTCAAGTACCAAACAGAGGCTTAAACATGATCAATCCCTTCATCCATTTTGCTTGAACAATAATGAACCTTACATATAGAAGTCCAAATACATTTCTTGAAAATTCATGACTGATTCATGGCTTTTTATGACCAAAACCCATTCATGGTTCATTTATGGCTCATTGATGGTCATTTTTGACTAAAAACAAGCTTCTTCACACTTCACCAAGTCTTGTATTACCTATTACTTATTACCTATTACCTATTACCTATTACTTTAAAGAACGTACTTAATACTTAAACTTATATTCCCCATCCGAAAGACGGCAAGCGCAGAGCGATACTGCGATGGGGAACATCAATATCGTGTGTTTAACCAAGGACAACCTTACCACGATATTTTCTAAGAAACTGTTGATAGAAAAACAAACAACAAAAGATATGCGAGATTTTAAAGACATTAAAGTCGCCGTAGCAGGTACAGGCTACGTAGGACTTAGTATTGCGACTTTGTTATCGCAACATCACCATGTAACAGCAGTAGATGTAATCCCTGAAAAGGTGGAAAAACTCAACAACAAGATTTCTCCCATCCAAGACGATTATATTGAAAAGTATTTGGCTGAAAAGCCATTGAACCTTGTAGCCACCCTCGATGGCAAATCAGCCTACGCAGATGCCGACTTTGTGGTAATTGCAGCCCCCACCAACTACGACCCTGTAAAGAACTACTTCGACACCACCCATGTTGAAGAAGTAATTGACCTGGTGTTAGAAGTCAATCCAGATGCCATCATGGTCATCAAGTCAACCATTCCTGTTGGTTACACTCGCAACCTCTACCTAAAGTACGCACAAAAAGGCGTCAAGAAATTCAACCTACTCTTCTCACCCGAATTCCTTCGCGAGAGCAAAGCCCTCTACGACAATCTCTATCCCAGTCGTATCATTGTAGGCTATCCCAAGATTATCGACAGACCCGAATTCGAAGCAGAAAACAACGCCATCGAATCCGTAACCGACGTAGAGAAGCTGAAAGAAGCAGCTAAAACATTTGCAGCGCTTTTACAAGAAGGAGCCATCAAGGAAAACATCGACACCCTCTTTATGGGCATGAAAGAAGCCGAAGCAGTAAAACTCTTCGCCAACACCTACCTTGCCCTTCGTGTTAGTTACTTCAACGAACTCGATACCTATGCAGAAGTAAAAGGACTTGACTCAAAAGCCATCATCGAAGGTGTAGGACTCGACCCACGTATCGGCACACATTATAATAACCCTTCATTCGGTTATGGAGGCTATTGCTTGCCCAAGGATACCAAGCAGCTTCTTGCCAACTACGCAGATGTACCTCAAAACATGATGTCAGCCATTGTCGAGTCAAACAAAACTCGTAAAGACTACATTGCAGATGCCGTATTGCGTAAGGCCGGCTATTATGCAGAGAATGGACAATGGGATGCAAGCAAAGAACACAATTGCGTTGTTGGTGTCTATCGTTTGACAATGAAGTCGAACTCGGACAACTTCCGCCAATCAGCCATTCAAGGCATCATGAAGCGCATCAAGGCAAAAGGTGCAGAAGTCATCATCTACGAACCAACATTGGAAGACGGCACAACCTTCTTTGGTAGCAAAATCATAAACAACCTTGATGAATTTAAGGCACAGAGCAAAGCTATCATCGCCAACCGCTTTGACGATTGTTTGAAAGACGTAGGAGAAAAAGTATATACACGTGACATCTTCAGAAGAGACTAACTTATGGTAGAGAACAATATAAACTTAGAAGGTAAAACCATCCTTGTAACAGGTGCTGCAGGCTTCATTGGTAGCAACCTCGTAAAGCGTCTTTTTCACGATGTACAAAACATCAAAGTAATAGGTATAGACTCAATAACCGATTATTACGATGTAAACATCAAGTATGAACGCCTGAAAGAAATAGAGGCTTTAAATCGTGATTGGACCTTCGTTCATGCCTCAATTGCGGACAAAGATGCAGTTGAGAAAATCTTCAGTGAAAATAACATTGTCGTAGTAGTAAACCTTGCAGCTCAGGCTGGTGTACGATATAGTATTACTAATCCCGATGCCTATATTCAAAGCAACCTTATAGGATTCTATAATATCCTTGAAGCTTGCCGTCATCACGAAGTAGCGCATCTTGTATATGCAAGTTCTTCATCAGTTTATGGTAGCAACAAAAAAGTACCATATTCAACCGAAGACAAAGTAGATAATCCCGTATCGCTTTACGCAGCCACTAAGAAAAGTAATGAGTTGATGGCACATGCCTATAGTAAGCTCTATAACATCCCCTCAACAGGTTTGCGTTTCTTCACAGTGTATGGTCCTGCTGGTCGTCCAGATATGGCATACTTTGGTTTTACCAACAAATTAGTAAAAGGCGAAACCATTAAAATCTTCAACTATGGCAACTGCAAGCGTGACTTTACTTTTGTAGACGACATAGTAGAAGGTGTAGTCCGCATCATGCAGCACGCTCCAGAAAAGCAGAATGGTGAAGATGGACTGCCCATACCTCCATACAAAGTCTACAACATTGGTAACAACTCTCCCGAAAACCTCCTTGACTTCGTAACCATTCTCCAAGAAGAATTGGTTCGCGCAGGAGTACTTCCTAAAGACTATGACTTTGAAGCCCACAAAGAACTTGTTCCCATGCAACCAGGTGATGTTCCTGTAACCTATGCAGACACAACCCCTTTGGAACAAGACTTCGGCTTTAAGCCCAATACAAGTTTAAGAGATGGATTGAGACATTTTGCAGAATGGTACGCAAAATATTATACAATTGAAAACAAATAATAAATATAAAACTATGAGCATTTTTGCAGATAAGACCCTTATGATTACTGGTGGAACAGGTTCCTTCGGTAACGCTGTATTGAACAGATTCCTCCGCACAGACATAGGAGAAATTCGTATTTTCTCACGCGATGAAAAAAAGCAAGATGACATGCGCCATGAATATCAGGTAAAGTATCCTGATGTGGCCAACAAGATTAAGTTCTTTATTGGTGATGTACGTGATTTGCAATCATGCCGCAACGCTATGCCAGGCGTTGATTACATCTTCCATGCAGCAGCATTGAAGCAAGTACCCAGTTGCGAGTTCTTCCCCATGGAAGCCGTAAAAACCAACGTAATCGGTACAGACAATGTGCTAACCGCAGCTATTGAAGCAGGAGTAGGAGCAGTCATCTGTCTTTCAACCGACAAAGCAGCCTATCCCATCAATGCCATGGGTATCACCAAAGCAGTAGAAGAAAAGATTGCTGTAGCCAAGAGTCGCTACTCAGGCAAAACCAAGATTTGCTGCACCCGTTATGGCAACGTTATGTGTTCACGTGGTTCAGTAATTCCCTTGTGGATAGACCAAATTCGCAATGGCAACCCAATCACCTTGACCGAACCCAAGATGACACGTTTCATCATGTCATTGGAAGAAGCTGTAGATCTCGTACTTTTCGCCTTTGAACACGGACAAAATGGTGACATCCTCGTACAGAAAGCTCCTGCATGTACTATCCAGACCCAAGCAGAAGCCGTATGCGAGCTGTTCGGTGGCAAGAAAGAAGAAATCAAGGTTATCGGTATCCGTCATGGAGAAAAGATGTACGAAACCTTGCTTACCAAAGAAGAATGTGCCAAGGCAGAAGATATGGGCAACTTCTATCGCGTACCCGCGGACAACCGTGGCTTGAACTATGATAAATTCTTCAAGGAAGGAGATACCAAACGAGCAGAAATCGAAGAATTCAACTCAGACAACACCTATCGTTTGAACCTTGAAGAAACCAAAGCCAAAATTGGTGCATTGGAATATATCAAGAAAGAGTTGAGTGGCGAAGGAAACTTCGTACAATAAAAATAGGCGTATGAAGATATTAGTCACAGGTGCCAAAGGTTTTGTAGGCAAAAACCTTTGCGCCCAACTCAACAATATAAAAGACGGCAAAGCACGTTGCTACGGAGACCTCACCATAGATGAAGTCTTTGAATACGACCTCGACTCAACACCCGAACAACTCGACCTATGGTGTAAAGAGTGCAACTTCGTATTCAACCTTGCAGGAGTCAACCGTCCCAAGGACAACGACGAGTTTATGAAAGGCAACTTCGGTTTTGCCTCAACCTTGCTCAACACCTTGAAAGCACACAGCAATAACTGTCCCGTAATGCTTTCAAGTTCACAGCAAGCATCCTTGACAGGACGTTTCGGAAACAGCGAATACGGACGCAGTAAAAAAGCAGGTGAAGACCTCTTTCTTGAATATGGCAAGGAAACAAATGCCAAAGTATTAGTATACCGTTTCCCCAACCTCTATGGCAAATGGTGTCGTCCCAACTATAACAGTGCAGTAGCCACATTCTGTAATAACATAGCCAACGACCTCCCCATTACTGTCAACGACCCAAGTGTAGAACTCGAACTACTATACATCGATGACTTAGTAGACGAAATGATTCACGCTTTAAAAGGCGAAGAACATCATTGTGAGTTTGAAGGTTTAGAAGTACTTCCCTCAGCAGAAGGCAAGTATTGCTATTGCCCCATCACCCACAAAGCCACCCTTGGAGAAATAGTAGACCTACTCCACAAGTTTGCCGAGATGCCAAAGACCTTGATGATTCCAGAAATCCCAGCAGACTCATTTGCCAAACGTCTCTACAGCACCTTCTTGAGCTACTTGCCAAAAGAAAAAGCCATCTTCGATTTAAAGATGAACGTAGACTCACGCGGCTCATTCACAGAGTTAGTACACACACTAAACTGTGGACAAGTAAGCATCAACATCTCCAAGCCAGGCATCACCAAAGGCGAACATTGGCATAACACCAAATGGGAACAATTCATTGTTGTTGCAGGACATGGACTCATCCAACTCCGCAAGGAAGGTACCGATGAAGTGCTAAACTACGAAGTAAGTGGTGACAAAATCCAATCTGTCATCATGCTCCCAGGTTACACCCACAACATCATCAACCTCTCCGACACTGAAGACTTAGTAACAGTCATGTACTGCAACGAAATCTTCGACCCCAACAAACCCGATACCTATTTTGATAAAGTAGAAAAATAACAAACACAAATCTGACAGATTGAACAGATTATTGTACAGAGGAAACTATGATAGTCTGGAGATTGAACGTAAAGTAATTTACGTTTTTGTAGATATGAGTAGTATAAATCTGTATAATCTGTTCTATCTGTATTCGAAAAAAAGTAGTGTTTTATTTATGGAAAAGCAACCCAAATTTGACTATTCAGATATAAAGTTCAAAGACAACGGTAAATTAAAGCTCATTATCGTTGTCGGCACCCGTCCCGAGATTATCCGTCTCGCAGCCGTTATCAACAAATGTCGTCAATATTTTGATGTAATTCTCGCCCATACAGGTCAGAACTACGACTACAACCTCAACGGCATCTTCTTCAAAGATTTGAAGTTAGCCGAACCCGAAGTATATATGGATGCAGTAGGCGATGACCTTGGAGCCACTTGTGGCAACATCATCAACTGCTCTTACAAACTCTTTGCCCAAACAAAGCCCGATGGCGTCTTAGTACTTGGTGACACCAACTCATGTCTCAGCGTAATTGGTGCCAAGCGTTTGCACATCCCCATCTTCCACATGGAAGCAGGAAACCGTTGTAAAGACGAATGTCTGCCTGAAGAAACCAACCGTCGCATTGTAGACATCATCTCAGATGTCAACATGGCATACTCAGAACATGCCAGAAGATACCTTGCCGACTGTGGACTTCCCAAAGAACGAACCTATGTAACAGGTTCCCCCATGGCAGAAGTACTTCACAACAACCTTGCAGAAATCGAAGCCAGCGATGTACACCAACGTCTTGGTTTAGAGAAAGGTAAATACATACTTCTTTCAGCCCACCGCGAAGAAAACATCGACACCGAAAAGAATTTCATGTCCCTTTTCAATGCCATCAACCAAATGGCAGAGAAATACGACATGCCCATACTTTACAGTTGCCATCCTCGTTCACGCAATCGTTTGGCAGCATCAGGCTTCAAACTCGATAAGCGTGTCATCCAACATGAACCTTTAGGTTTCCACGACTACAACTGTTTACAGATGAATGCCTTTGCCGTAGTAAGCGACTCAGGCACCCTTCCCGAAGAAAGTAGTTTCTTTACAAGTGTAGGACATCCTTTCCCAGCCATCTGCATCCGTACCTCAACCGAACGTCCTGAAGCCATTGACAAAGGTGACTTTATCATCGCTGGTATCGACGAGAAGTCTTTGCTCCAGGCTGTAGATACTGCCGTTGAACTTTGCAAAGATGGTCAACATGGCATACCTGTGCCTGATTATGTGGATGAGAATGTATCGACTAAGGTTGTGAAGATTGTGCAGTCATACGTTGGTATTGTAAATAAGATGGTGTGGCGAAAGGGCTAATTTCGTGTCATCCTTACACTCTCAAAAAAGACTATAAGTTTGCAGTAGCTACTCAGCATAAAGATCTTGCTTTGAACACGGTGCTGTGTGGTTACTGAGCAAACTTGTATAGAGCAAAAAATTGAGAAGACCTACTCAATATTGGTATGTCACAATAAATTTTGGCTACCAAGGCTAAATTTGAAATAATAAATGGATTTTCCACCTCCGATTCTGAGGCTGAAGATTCTTAAATGTTTATTATTAGCAATTTTATTATGACAAAAAGAGAGAAAGCAATCGCTATAATAGATAATTATAGTTGGTATCATGCAGGAACGGCATTGACCGTAGGTACATTCGGTGGACAATTTGGAATAGACCGATATGCACTAACAGCCTTAACTATTGCAATGATAGAGTCAATATGTAATGTGTACGAAATTCAAAGTAGGACTGCTAAGAACATATATATTGCAAGAGCCATTTGTCGGTTAACACGGAATGGAACAGTCATTGCCCACGCGATTCTTAATTGGCTTCCTTTAGGTAGCATTGCAAATAGTGCGACAACGTTTTTCTTGACAAGAAATGCGGGAATGCAATGTATAGAAGAAATCGAAAAAGAAGAAATGACTTTGTCAGGGCAAATAGGAAACTTTGGGAAAGATGTCGCAAAGCATTTTGTTTGCAATGAGATTTCTGAGATAATGGATGGTCAAGACACGTTACCAGAAAAAATAATAGATGAGACAAAAAATGTACTGGGCGAAGATTTGGCAAGCGACATAAATATCAATAAAATTGTCGATTTAATAGACAAAATTCCAACAGAATTGTCACAAGGCGTGAATAAGGCTTTGGAAAACGCATTAAAGGTCTCTGTAAAAGAGTGCTTGTTTAAGAACCCTAAGGAAATAAATTCATCCAAGCTATTAAAAGATATATTGTTCGAATCTTTATGTGGCCTTGCAGAGGAACGTGTTAAACTTACTAAAGAAGAAATTGAGTTCAGACTATTACAAAAAGATAATCATAGCTCTGTATTCAATAGCTTTATACGAGAAACAGCCAATAGGTTTGATAGAATCGCAAAAAAACGAGGAATGGTTGAAGCTGTAAAATTTGCTTATTCGAGTATATCTAATGAATACAAAATGCATTTTGGGGTTACTTCAGAAGATATAGCCGAAAGTATATTGAGTAATCCGTATGATAAAGATATAGAGAATACGTATAACAGGTACATTCAAATGATGAAAGATGCAGATAATTTGACCTCATCCCTGGCAAAAGCAGCAATGTTGTACCAAGAACTTCATATTATAAACATCAGATACAATGTACCTAATACAGACTTACAAAAGATAGATGACAGGCTTGTGTATTTTATAGCAGGTAGAATACAAAATCATACAAACTCATATACTAATCTTTCTACAAAAGAAATTGCATATAAACTTTCAGAATTTATAAGAGTTCATGAAGAAGTGATCTATCTGCATGTTTCCTTTCCAATCATTGGATTTTGTGATGATATACGCATAGAAAAAGAAAAAACTCTTGCTAATGTTATAAATAAATATTGGATAGCAATATCCAACAATAGTCACCAAATTCAAAGTATTTGTGCCGATGGCTTAGTCTTTTATATCCACCGATTCTGGTGTAGAAATATCACTGAAGGTAAAGATATTAAATTATATAAGGATGATGTTTTGATATACACAACGGCAGAGTTACTAAAAGAAAATCATTCAGATTTAAAGGATATAGATATAAAAACAATAGCCTACTATATTGCAGAAATGTTTGATAGGTATTTTGCTATTAATAGATGATTGTTCGCAAAAATATTGTTTGTTGATATATAATAAAAGAATTAGTTATTATAGGTAATTTAACAATACTCGGTTTAGGGTACTGAAAAGTGCCCTTTCGAAGGGGTATGCCCTAAATTGAGCGCTTACATTATAAATAAATGTCAAATAAATCATTAGATACTAAGGTGGCAACTGCTACCAAATGGTCTGGAATTACAGAAATTGCCGCAAAACTTGTAGCACCAATTACAACAATGGTGCTTGCACGTTTACTTACTCCCGATGCATTCGGTGTAATGGTAACAGTTCAAATGGTTATCTCTTTTGCGGAAATATTTACAGATGCTGGTTTTCAGAAATATATTGTTCAGCATGAATTTAAGGATGATAAAGATAAAGATAAATCCACAGCAGTTGCGTTTTGGGCAAATCTTATCATGTCATTAGTAATATGGGCAGGAATCTGTATTTTTGCAAATCCGATTGCTCGACTCGTTGGATGTGATGGTAACGGAATCGTAATAGCAGTGTCGTGTATATGTATACCCTTGGAGGCATTTTCTAGCATTCAAATGGCACTGTTTAAGAGGGATTTGGACTTTAGAACACTCTTCTGGGTAAGAATTATAGGAATCCTTATTCCTTTGTTAGTGACTGTTCCTTTGGCTTTTGCCACAAAAAGTTATTGGTCTCTTATTTTAGGAATGATTGCATTGAATTTCACAAATGCCTTAATCCTTACAATCAAATCTAAATGGAAACCTCGTTGGTTTTTTAGAATACAATTATTTAAAGAAATGTTCTCTTTTACGATGTGGTCAATGCTTGAAGCTATAAGTATTTGGTTGACATCATATGTGGATATTTTTATAGTAGGTACAATGCTAAGCCAACATTATTTAGGATTGTATAGAACTTCAATGAGCACTGTAGGGCAGATAACTTCTATAATAACCGCTGCCACTACACCGGTTTTGTTTTCATCGCTTTCAAGATTGCAAAATAACAGGGAAGATTTTAATGCAATGTTTTTTAAGTTTCAAAAACTCGTTGGAATTCTAATATTGCCAATTGGAATGGGTATTTTCTTATTTAGTAATCTTATTACTAAAATTCTACTTGGTTATCAATGGATGGAAGCTTCATCGTTTATAGGCTTGTGGGGATTGACAAGTGCAATAACGATTGTGCTTGCTCACTATTCTAGTGAAGTATATCGATCAATTGGCAAGCCAAAGTTGTCTGTGTTAGCTCAATGGCTTCATATTATCGTACTATGGCCAGTATTGTTATTCTATGTGAATAAAGGGTTTGAAGCGCTATATATATCAAGATCTCTGGTTCGATTAGAACTTGTATTGGTTCAGTTGCTCATTATGGCTGTTATAGTGAAAATGAATGTAGCAAAGATGTTCACTAATATACTTCCGTCCGTAATAGCAGCATCTTCAATGCTGTTGATAATGCTGTTGCCTTCGTCTGAAAGTACGCTTATGCAATCATTGTATATATTAACTTGTATTTGCATTTACTTTGCAGTTATTCTTCTATTTCCAGAAGAAAGATGTATATGCTTTAATCTAAAAAAAATATTGAAAAGAAAATGAAAATACTAATTGCAGGCGATTTTGCTCCACGAGCAAGACTCGCCAAACAGATAGAAAATAAGAGATATTCAGAAGTATTCTCCGAGGAAATTCGAGATATAATCAAGTCGGCGGACTTCTCATTTGTTAATTTTGAGAGTCCTGTAGTAGAAGATGGTTATAAGCCGATCCCGAAATGTGGTCCCAATCTTCATTGTACTCCAGAGGCTGCAGAAGCTGTGAAGTATGCAGGATTTACCGGCGTTACAATGGCTAACAATCATATACTAGACTTTGGAGCAGAGGGACTTCACAAGTCCGTAGAATGTTGTAAGGCATTAGGACTGGACATCATTGGTGTAGGAGATAATCTGCACGATGCAAAAAAGATACTATATCTTGAGAAAAAAGGAAAGACGCTTGCAATCATCAACTGCTGTGAGCATGAGTTTTCAATAGCAACAGATACAGATACTGGTGCTAATCCGCTAAATCCTGTTCATCAATTTTATGTAATTAAAGAAGCAAAGAAGAATGCAGATTATGTTGTAGTAATTGTTCATGGTGGACATGAACATTATCAACTACCGTCACCTCGTATGCAGGAAACCTATCGTTTCTTTATTGATGCAGGAGCTGATGCCGTGGTGAATCATCATCAACATTGTTTTTCTGGATATGAAATCTTCAAAAGTAAACCTATATTCTATGGTTTGGGCAATTTTTGTTTTGATATAGAACCTATAAAAGATAATACAACCTGGAATTTTGGTTATATGGTAGAACTAAATTTGGAAGATAGTATAGAATTTAAGTTGTACCCATATAACCAATATGGAAAAAAAGCAACAATAGAGTTTGTAGAATTATCATCGTTTGAAAATCAACTAAAAAATCTTAATTTAATAATTTCAGATACTATTCTATTAAATAAGAAAATAAAAGAGTATTTTGCAACTTGTGCTGATTTCGAAAGATTTATTCTTGAACCTTATTCTGGACGTATACAGACGAAACTTTTTGATCTGGGGATTCTTCCTTCTCTTATAAGTAACAATAAAGAATTAATGATTCTAAACCACATTTCATGTGAAGCTCATCGAGATAGGTTGGTATATGCATTGAAACATAATCGTATATAATAATGAGAAAGATTTTTAGGCAAGAGAATGTGTATAGTATCATTTGGTGTCTCTATTACATGCAAGGATTTTTATATCCAGAGGGTAGTATGATTTCTCAAGGATTATTAGCATCATTTTTATTGATGTCTATATATTACTTTATAAAAGTCTTACAATTTAAGCATGTTCATAAGGTTATTAAAGCTATGCAATATTTAGCCTTCATGTTTGGTATCTATGGCTTGTTACGTTTATCGGCAAATACCTTAGGATGGCAATATGTAAATGAAGCGACTACTTATTTTAAAGAATATGAATTATCAATATTACCAGTCTTTTCGTATTATTATTTTGCTAAAGTAGGTAAAATAAATAGTGGCTGGTTTTATAACATGTCATTTGTTTTTTTAATGACAGCCATTGCTTCTTTTTATTACCAACAAGCGCAAGCTATGTTTACGGCAGAATGTGATGAGGTGACAAACAATGCAGGTTATTTTGTTGTTTCCTTACTTCCAATTGTTGTTTTTTTAAAGAAAAAAGCAATATATCAATATTTTTTTCTGTTCCTTATTTTCTTTTTGGTTGTATCTGGAATGAAGAGAGGTGCCATTATTGTAGCTGTAATAGGATGTGCCTATTTCGTATGGGAGAGTTTTAAAAATGCTAAAGGGAAAAGGAAATTATTATATATACTCTTGGGTGTTATAGTTGTTGTTGGCGGTATTATGTATTTTCAACATCAACTTGCAACAAGTGACTACATGCAATTGCGTTTACAAAAAACAATGGATGGTGATATGAGCAAAAGAGAAGATATGTATCCTGAATATATAGGTTTCTTTTTTAATAATGCATCACCTCATGAATACCTATTGGGGTATGGCGCAGATGGAACTCTTAAGAATATGGGTGAATATGCCCATCATGATTGGATTGAAACTTTGATGAATCAAGGTATGTTGGGAATTATCTTATTGTTAAATTATTGGTGTACAATAATTGTAAGTGCTTATCGAAGTTTTTCAATGCGTTGTGCGAATATTACAATAATAATAATAATATTCCTAATCACTTATCTTTTTAAGTCAATGATTTCCATGTCCATTAATGGTATGACAATTTTCTCAACTTCAGCATTAGCCTACGCCTTAGCTGCAATGGAAAACCCTATTATACGTAAAGATTTAAACGATTAATTATATGTTTTCAATAAAGAAAGGAGTAGAGTACTTACTCCACAATAGAGCGCAGTTCTGTGATTCTATAGTAAAGAACTTCTTAGGTTTTCTCCCTGATAAACTTTATCTATCACTAAGATACAGGTGTCAAATGGGACATTGGATTAATTGGAGAAATCCAAAAACATTTACCGAAAAGTTACAATGGCTAAAAGTGTATGACTATAAGCCAGAATATACACAAATGGTAGATAAGTTAGCTGCTAAGGATTATGTTGCAGAACGTATAGGTCAGGAATATATAATCCCTACCTTAGGTGTATGGGATAGAGTCGAAGATATTAATTGGGATTCTCTTCCAGACCAGTTTGTATTGAAGACTACTCATGGCGGTGGCGGTTGTGGAGTGGTTGTATGTCCTAATAAGGCTAATTTCGATAGGACTATGGCAATAAAGAAACTGCAAATATCTATGCAGTCAAATGCAGGAAAAACTTATCGCGAGAAGCCTTATCTGAATGTACCTCGAAAAATAATAGCAGAGAAGTTTATAGCAGTGCATAAGCCTAAACAGAATGATAAGGTCGCAGATTTACCAGACTACAAATTCTTCTGCTTTAATGGAGAGCCTAAGTTCTTATATATATCGGACTCCCCTAATCACGAACTTGCTTTTTTGAATACAGATTGGTCAAAGGCAGAATTTGGAAGAAGTGACTATAAGCCTTTAACTAACATTCCACCTAAACCAGAAAATCTTGACGAGATGCTTGATATTGCAAGAAAACTTAGCAAAGGAAAAGCGCATGTCAGAGTTGATCTGTATAATGTAAACAAGCATATATACTTTGGTGAACTGACTTTCTATACAGGAGCAGGCTTTACTCCTTTCACCCTAAAAGAATATGATAAGGTGTTGGGCGAAATGCTTAAATTACCATCGGGGGGAGTAAAATTCGGTATAAGAAATAATGAGATTATAAAGATAGAGCAAGATAATTCCTTTGAAGACTTAAAAGATTATAAGTTTTTTTGCTTTAACGGTAAGGTAAAATGTTTCAAGATTGATTTTGGGCGTTTTGTAGAGCATCATGCCAACTACTATTCTCCAGAAGGTAAGTTGTTGCCATTTGGTGAAAAAGGACTTGAGCCAGATCCAAATCATATTGAAATAATTCCAGAGAATCTTAACGAGATGATTTCTATAGCCGAACAGTTATCTAATGGCTTTAAGTTCTTGCGAGTGGACTTGTATAATATTAAAGGTAAAATATTTTTTGGAGAACTCACTTTTTATCCTGCTGCTGGAATGTTGCCTTTTGTTCCTGAAAAGTGGGATGATAAATTGGGGAAATATTTGATAATCGAATAAATGAAAAAAATAATACTATTCACAGATTGTCTTGGTGCAGGTGGAGCTCAACGTCAGTTGGTAGGTTTGGCTATAATGCTTAAGGATGCAGGGTACGAAGTTATGGTAGCAACATATTACGATATAGATTTCTACAAGTATCGGTTAGATGAAAATAGTGTACGTAATATCCTTATACCACAGGCTAACAATATTCTTAAAAGAATTATGGCTGTTCGTTCTTTCTTTAAAAAAGAACGTCCTGATTGTGTTATTGCCTATCAAGAAACACCATCCTTGATTGCGTGCATTGCAAAGGCTTCTGGTTGTAAGTTTCGATTAATAGTAAGCGAGCGCAATACCACGCAAACTATTGGAATGAACGAACGTGTTCGCTTCTTCTTATATAGATGGGCTGACGCCATTGTTCCTAATAGCTATGCACAGCAAGATTTTTTATCTACGCATTATGCTTGGATGAAGTGTAAACTCAAGGCAATAACTAATTTTGTAGATTTAGACCATTTCAATTTTGTAGAAAGGTCGAAAAATATCAAGCCTGAAATTGTTGTTGTTGCAACTATTTGGGCTTCAAAAAACACATTAGGTTTTATTGAAGCAGTAAAGGATGTTGTAGCAAAAGGATGTAATTTTCATGTTTCTTGGTATGGGAAAAGTAAATCTGACATAGACTACTTTGAGCAGTGTCAGCAAAAGATAGAGGAATATAATTTACAAGATTATATCACGTTGAAAGAGAAAACAAGACAAATAATGCAAGTTTATCAAGGTGCCGACTTTTTTTGTCTCCCCTCTTTTTATGAAGGTACTCCCAATGTGATATGCGAAGCAATGTCGTGTGGACGTCCTGTTATTTGTAGTGAGGTCTGTGATAATTTTGTCTATGTAAAGGAGGGTGAGAATGGTTTCCTTTTTAATCCTTGTGATCCAAAATCTATTGCAGATGCAGTTGAAAGAGCATTAAATATTACAGATAATAAATATTCTGTTTTTTGTAAGCAGTCTCGTGATAAAGCAGAGCGACTTCTTTCAGAAAAATCTTTTGTTGATAAATACATTAAGATCATAGAAAATAAATGACAGTCCTATTTTGTTCTCCATACTTAGACTCGCCTAATGTTGTAAAAGGTGGTATCAATACATGGGGCAGGTATGTTATTGCATATTACAATCAATATGCAAATAATGAGCTAAATCTAATACCTGTATCTTTTGATCGTTATACGGATGTAGCTGAAAACCAGCCTATTTTTTCTCGTATAAGAAATGGTTATCGTGAATATAGTCGTGCGATCAAAGAGGCTATAAGCAAGATGAATACAGAGTGTCCTAATGTGGTTCATATCTGCACTTGTGCTGGGTTGGGGCTTTTCCGTGATTTTCTATTGCTTCGTGCTGCTAAAAAACGTGGAATAAAAACTATTGTTCATTTTCATTTTGGTCGTATACCAGATTTAGCAAAATCACGTAACTGGGAGTGGAAACTACTAGAAAAGGTATTGCACATGTGTGATATACCAGTCGTGATGAATCGACCTTCTGAAGAAACTCTTATTGCGGAAGGTTTTAAGAGCGTTATTTATTTGCCAAATCCTATCGGTATGGATGTATTGAAAATTATTGGTGAAAGTGATGGCAAATATGAAAGAATTCCACGTCGTTTGTTGTATTGTGGTCATGTAATACCTACGAAGGGAGTGATGGAGCTTATTGATGGATGTTGTCGTATTCCAAACATCGAGCTTCGTATAGTAGGTAAGTACCTACCAGAAGTTAAAGAACAAATGTTAGATATTGCTCGCAATATGAATAAAGATACGTCTTGGATTAAGTTTGTGGGCGAAGTAACTCATAAAGAAGTAATTAAGGATCTCTTTCAAGCCGATATGTTTGTGTTTCCCTCATATACAGAAGGTTTCCCAAATGTAATTTTGGAAGCTATGGCTTGTGGTTGTCCTATTGTGTCGTCAAATGTTGGAGCAATTCCAGAAATGCTTAATATTAATGAAGATGCATGTGGCGTTTGCTTCAAGCCAAGAAGTGCCGATGAGGTGTACCAATCAGTTGTGTCATTAATTGATAGTGATCAGAAAAATAAGTTTGCATCCAAAGCTAAGGAACGCATATATAGCATGTATACAATGCCTACAGTTTGGAAGCAGATGGTAAGTATTTGGAAATTATGAATATAAAACGAAAAATTAAAAACAATCTCTTTATAAGGAATTGTTGGATAGCATCAGAACGTATCAAAAGCTTTTTTATAGGTAAAAGGCAGTTCGGACAATGCCACGACAGCGTAATAATTACTCCCCCCTATAGCTTTTGTAACCCTAAGAACATTTTTCTTGGTCCAAATATAGGATTGGGACCCAAAGCAAATATCTCTGCCCTGAATGCTAAGTTTATTTGCAAAGGCTATTGCGCAATAGCAGAAAACTTTACAGTACATACAGGCAATCATGCTCGTGTAGTAGGAAAGTATGTGACTGATATAACAGAGGCTAATAAGCCTAAAGGTTATGATCAAGACGTGATAGTGGAGGAAGATGTATGGATTGGTTCTAACGTTACTATCCTTTCTGGTGTCATAATTGGTAGAGGCACAACAGTAGCAGCGGGTGCTGTTGTGGCAAAATCAATGCCACCATATTGTATATGTGGCGGAGTACCGGCAAAATTCATCAAGTTTTATTGGACAATAGATCAAATCATAGAGCATGAGTCGATGTTATATCCAGAGGAAAAAAGGATTAAAAGAAATCAATTGGAGGTTCTTTTTGAAAAATGGAATAAACAATAGCCAATTAAGACAATGAAGAAATGTGATTTACATATACATACAATAGCAACTCCATCAGATGCTTCCTTTACATTTAATCTCAATGTGTTAGAAAATTATGTACGAAAAATGCAATTGGATGTGATTGCAGTAACAAATCATAACGTTTTTGATATAACACAATATGAAGAAATTAAAGAGAGATTGGCAGACATAATAGTCTTACCAGGTATAGAAGTTGATTTGGAGGGAGGACATATTCTTGTTATTGGTGATAATGATGATGTTTCAGTTGGGGATTTTAAAAGCAAATGCGAACAGATACATACTTTAATCCCTGATGAGAAAACCGATATTACATTTGACCAATTTCGTGGAGTATTTACTGATTTTTCCAAATATATGCTGATACCACATTACGACAAATCTCCGAAATTGAACATTGACGTGATTCGCAAATTTGGTAGGGATATATTGGCAGGAGAAGTGACAAGCGTAAAGAAGTTTATTTATATGCAAAAAGACGCTGCAGAACATCTTACACCTGTTTGTTTTAGCGATATGCGTATAAAAGACAATCTTACAGAAGATGAGTATTCAACTAATCATACATACCTTGATATAGACCAGGTAAATGTTCATTCTTTGAGACATTGCTTCATGGATAAGACGAAAGTCACGTTGTCTAAAGATTGTGGAAATAGCTTGTTCCAAGTTTTTAGTAATGGACAAATGCTTTCAACTGGGCTGAATATAATGTATGGCAAGAGATCTTCTGGTAAATCGTTTACTCTTGATAAGATTGCCGAACGATATGGTGATAAGGCAAAATACATACATCAGTTTGAGTTGTTGAGGTTATCAGATGGTACATCTAATCAGTTTGATGAAGAAATCAGAGTTAGACAACAGCAAAAAGTTGATGGATATTTTCTACAGTTTAGAAATATTGTAAATGATATAGTTCAGGTAAAACAGGAAGAGGATGAATTTTCGGAATTGAAAATTTACACAAAGGCATTAATAGAATGTGGCAATGAAGCTGGGCGCAAAGACGCTTTTTCCAAATCAAAGCTCTTTCATGCGACACTATTTAATAAAACGAAAACAGAAGAAATTGAAAAACTTATAAAAAGCGTAATTGGCTTAATCGAAACAATAACTTATAGAAATATTGTAGATAAATTTCTCCCTCTTGACCATTTGAAGGCCCTTCTTAAAGAACTGGTTGATACGCATCAAAAACTTGTTATTGAAAACTATTTTATTAAGAGTTCAAATGCAATTATCAAGGATGTTCGCGAGGCTCTACAGCGTAAATCTGCTGCACCTCGTATTCCAGATATCAACTTATATAATATGCTCGTAAACGATGTCAAAAGGCAAAAATTCATACAGATAGTAAATTCAATAAAGAGACCTCATGTGATAAACACAGAAAAAGTAGGTCGTTTTACGATACGAGTGCATACACGACCTTATACATCTGCAACGGATGTAAAAGCACAGTATGGTAAACAATGTTCTTTGGTAGAGGCTTTTAAATGCTATGATAATCCTTTAACATATAAGAATAAACTTATAGAGGCTAATATATCTAGTAATCAAATATATAGAATGTTTGTGGCTGTTGAATATGACACACTCAATGCTTCAGGTCTAAAAGTCTCAGGAGGAGAACGTTCTGAGTTTAATTTCATACAAAAGATTCAGGATGCGGCACTGTCTGATATTCTTATTATAGACGAACCTGAGTCTTCTTTTGACAACATTTTTCTAAAGAACGAAGTGAATAAGTTTATAAAGGAAATGGCAGAAATGATGCCTGTCGTTGTTTCTACACATAACAATACGATAGGTAGCTCCATAAAACCAGATTATGTGCTGTACACAAAGAAATCCATAGTTGACAATAAACCTGTCTTTGATGTTTATAGTGGATTGCCTACATCTCCTAAACTAATGGATGTTGATGGAAAAGGTGTGGAAAATTACAATATAACCCTTGACAGTCTTGAGGCAGGTGAAGAAGCTTATAACGAAAGAAGAGAAATATATGAAACACTTAAGAATTGAGAACAGACAGGGAGAATTCCTTCGAGGAAATGATTGGCTTGTTATAACGGAAATAACAGAATATGACATTCTTAAATTAGCAAAAGCTGCTGTAAGCGAAGAGAATTTCGAAGTTGAACCATTTAATAATGATAAATTGCCTAATCCTGCACAAAATATTATTTATCAGAAGATTAGTGAGCAACTTTTGATATTAAGTGCAAGGAAACAGGAATTTCTTGATGAAACACGTAATATCTATCAAGATGCTTACGATAAGTATTGTAAAGAGTAGAAGGACGAAAGGATTCGTTTTCTATTCATCCTTCTATTTGAAGATTTATGCTATGACAAGAAAACTTGAATAGCATGAAAAATTAATCCGATGATTTGTACAAAAAAATCTAAGTCAAAACTTAATTCGACTTCTGTTTTAAGTCTTTTCCTTTGGAAAGACTCGCACTCCTCATTAGAGGTCATGCGCTTGAATTGAAATTTAATCATTCCATTCATTTCATAATGATTATCTATTTATAAATAGTAAGCAGAAGAAAGAAAGGTTGAATAAAAACAAAAAAAATGAAGAAACTTTTAATGCTTGGAGGTGGCTTTCTCCAAAACTTTGTCATACGCAAGGCAAAGTCAATGGGTTATTACGTTTTGTGTCTTGATGCAGATCCTAATGCTCTTGGATTTAAAATTGCTGATGAACATGCTGTTATCAACATTGTTGATGAAGAGGCATGCTTGGCGTATGCTCGTGAAAAGCATGTTGATGGCGTGCTAACGGCAGCAACCGACTTCAGTGTTTTGACCATGAGTTATATAGCCGAAGAGTTGCATTTACCAGGAATAAATTATGCATCGGCCAAAATAATCAAGAACAAGGCTTCTGTTAGAAAACTTCTGTTTGAGGCACAGGCTGATGATACAGGCTATTCTTATGAGATTGACTCCGTGGAAGCTATAGCAGAGGTATTACCTAAGGTGAAGTTTCCTATTATGATGAAACCAGTAGATGGTAGTGGTAGTCGTGGAGCCTCAAAAGTTGAAAAAGCAGAAGACTTTGCAAAAGCGGCAGAATTTGCTATGAGTGGTAGTATAACCCATCGTGCAGTAGCAGAACCTTTCATTAATGGTAGAGAGTATGGCGTGGAGTCATTCGTTGATAATGGCGAGATACATGTACTTGCCGTGATGCAGAAGGATATGACAAAACCACCTTATTATGCAGAGTTGGGTCATGCTATTCCTTCTGGACTTAGCGATGAAGTAGAAACTAAGGTGAAGACGTGTGTTTATCGTGCAATATGCGCATTAGGTGTAAATCATGGATCTGTAAATATGGATTTGCTTATAACGAAAGATGGTAATGTTCATATAGTGGATATAGGTGCGCGTATGGGTGGAAACCTTATTGGCTCACATATCATTCCAATTGGTACTGGGATTGACTATATGGGTAACATGATTCGTGCTGCTGTAGGTGATGAAACAAACTGGAAACCAGAATGGCAACCAAGACCGATTGCAACAAAGCTGTTGGCACTTACTCCTGGAAAGGTTAAGAAATTGCCAGATTTTGATGAAATATCAGTGCGCTATGACGTACAGATAGAACATCATTTGCATGTTGGTGATACAATTACACCATACCGTACAAATTTGGATGGATGCGGATATGTGGTGGCATGCGGCATAGATGTTGATCTTAGTATGTCTTTAGCAGATGATGTAAAAAAAATAATTGATAAAACAATCGTAAGAGAATAATTTTATGAAGAAACTTGCTATTATAGGTGCAGGAACAAGAGCTGAATATATAGCTATTGCCTGTAAGAATTTGAAAGTTGAGAGTCATCTCTTTTCTTTAAATAATTGTGATCCAAATGTTTTTTCTTTGGTGGATAAATACCATAATGTTGATATTTTCGATATTGACAAACTGGTAGAAATTTGCAAAAGTGAGAATATAAATGGTGTATGTCCTACAACTGAAATAACTATTGCTGTTGCTGCAAAGCTGACTTCAATTTTAGGACTCAATGGTAATCCGCAGGAAGTAGCAGATAGAATAACTAACAAACTTGCTAATAGAAGACTTGTAGCAAACGTGGACGGAATAAACTCACCTAAATTTGCAGAGATTTCTAGCCCTGATGATGTTGATCGTTTTAGTTTTTCTTTTCCCATAATTTTAAAACCTGAGGCTTTTGCTGGTGGTAAGCAAGGAGTTATTGTTGTTCGAACAAAAGATGAACTCATAAATGCCTTTAAATTTACATCAAGCAATGTTAAGTCTCGTTTTAATGATAAGGTATTAGCAGAGGAGTTCATTATAGGTGGACAAGAATATAGCGTAGAAAGCCTTTCGTATAAGAAGAAACATTATATAGTACAAATCACGCAGAAGGATTCGGATAAGGGATTGCATTGTGTGGAACTTGGACATCATCAACCTGCCAATCTTAGTCCAGAAATGTCTGTTAAAGTAAGAAAGGTTATAAGTGATAGTTTAACAGCTATTGGACTTGAAAACGGACCATGTCATTCTGAAATAAAAATAGTAAATGATAAAATCTATTTAATAGAATTCAATGCTCGACCTGGTGGAGATCATATATCATGGCCAATGGTAGAACTGAGTACAGGTTATCCTTATATTGAAGGTGTCGTAAAAATAGCTTTAGATGAGTTCGAACCTATAGATTTTTCATCTTTGAAACATCGTTATAGTGGTTTGTATTATGTAACAAAGCAAACAAGTTATTTGAAATCAATCTTTGATGTTTGTGAACAATATCCTTGGTGTTGGAAAAAACATAAGGTGTCTGATACATTAGAGGAATTGACTCATAATGATCTTGAGAATATGAATTATTTCATTTATTCTTCAGATAAAGGAGATCCTGTTGTTGAATTATTAAATCAAAAAGACAAGAATTAATATGTACTTAAAAATTATCAAGCCGTTGATAGATCTTATTATTGCAATTTGTGCGCTACCATTTTTATCTATTATATATGTTATTATTGCTATAGCGATTAAATTGGATGACGGTGGACCTGTTTTCTATATGGCAAATCGTATAGGAAAGAATGGGAAGATGTTCAAAATGTTTAAATTCCGTTCTATGAAGGTGAATGCGCCAATTATGTATAGTAATGATGGTAGTTCGTATAGTGCAGTAGATGACCCTCGTGTAACAAAGGTGGGACGTTTTATTCGTGCAACAAGTCTTGATGAAACTGCTCAATTTTTGAATATATTGAAAGGCGATATGGCTTTTGTTGGTCCACGTGGTCGAGGTGAAGATTCGATAGGTACGTTTGAAAATGATGAATTAGACCTTATGAAGGTTAAACCTGGAATTACAGGGTACTGTCAAGCATATTTTAGGAATAGTGCTTCACCAAGAGAAAAACGTCTAAAAGACGCTTGGTATGCAAATAATGTGTCTTTTTTGCTTGATTGCAAGATTGTACTTAAGACAATTGTAACTGTAATAAAACGTGATAATGTTTATACTGACTAATTTATGAAAATTATAACATTTGCTTCGTATTATTTTCCAGAATCTGTAGCTAGCCCATACCTTGGCGAGCAACTGAGAGAGGCTATCGCAGCTGCTGATATGAAGTTAGATTTGTTCGTACCAGTACCAACAAGAGGTATTACGGAGGAACAGCGAATAGAGTATAGTAGGAAGAAAGTTGAAAGCAAATACAATGATAAGATAATGATTCATCGTATTCCATTAATGAAAGAGCATAAGAATCCATTGCAAAGAGCTTTCCGCTATTTTATTCAATGCGTAAAGTACTATTTTATAGGTTCTTTTTCAAAAGTGGGGAAAGAGGCTGATTTGTTGCTTGTTTCAAGTACTCCTCCAATTTTAGGAGCAACAACAGCATTAATAAAGAAACATAGAAATATTCCTTTTGTATATGACCTGCAAGATATATTTCCTGATTCTCTTGTTGGAACGGGACTTGCTAAGAAAGGTGGGTTGCTTTGGAAAATCGGTCGTGTAATAGAAAACTTCACTTATAAACATGCTGATAAAATAACCGTTATTTCTGAAGATTTTAAGAAGAATATAATGGCAAAAGGTGTCCCCGAAGAAAAAATAGAAGTCGTATATAATTGGGTGGACGAGAATGCGGTTGTTCCTGTTGCCAAAGAGCACAATCCGCTTTTTGATGAGTTTGGAATTAGTCGTGACAAGTTTCATGTGGTATATGCTGGAAACTTGGGAAATGCTCAGAATATCGATGTTATAATTGATGCAGCAAACGTGCTGAAAGAAGAGAACAATGTTGAGTTCTTAATTTTTGGTACAGGTGGACTTAAAGATCAATTTGTTGCAAAGGTAAATGACCTTAAACTCGACAATGTGAAGTTCTTCCCCTTGCAGCCTATGGAAAGGGTGTCGCAAGTATATGGCTTAGGTGATGTTTGTGTAGTAAGTTGCAAACCTGGTCTTGGTGGTGCTGCTATGCCAAGCAAAATGCTTTCAATTATGTCGGCTGGTCGTGCTGTAGTTGCAAGTTTTGATAAAGGCGAACTGACATATATATTGGAGAATCATAAGTGTGGAATGTATGCTCCTGCTGGTGATGCGGATGCTTTTGCAGGGCTAATAAAACATTTGTCGCAAAACAGAGATGAATGTAAGGCTATGGGAGATAACGCACGAAAGTTGATTCTTCAGAAATTTACAAAAGCATATGGCACTTCGCGGTATGTTGAAATTATAAAGAGTTTGAGTAATTATGGACGAATTGGTTGAAAAAGTATGGCAAAAGGCTGTTGTTGTAAATAACCGAAATCCTGATATTTGGCGAAAGGATTTTGCTGGGGCATGGATAAGATACGATCAATATGGTATAAATAGCAGATATGGTTGGGTTATTGATCATATTAAGCCAAAAAGATTAGGAGGAGAGGATTCCATAGAAAATCTTCAAGCATTGCATTGGCGAAACAATGTTTCAAAAGGAAATAATTATGATGAGATTGAAACTTGTGTTACTTCTGAAGATTTAGATAATATATTTAAAATAAAGAAATGGAAACTCAATACTCAGAAATAAACCAGAATGAAATTTTGTCAGAAAATAAAAAACATGCAAGAAGTGCAGGTAAAACCAATGATATTCTATTTGCAATTGCTTTAATGTTTTCTTTTTTCTTTATGGGTATTAGCGTATTGCTTTTCTGTAACAATAACATTTATAAAGGTGACAAGGAGTGGGTAATAAAGCATGATATTGTTGGCACTTACGGTGATTTTATCGGAGGTGTTCTCGGTACAATAATTGCCTTGTATTCAACTTATCTCCTTGTAAAAACCCTTGGTAATCAATTATCTGTAAATGGAGATGTGATGGATACAAACAAAAATGTTATAAAAACTAATAATAAAACAATATACCAGTCTTTTCTCCAAATATTCGATAATAAATTTAATACACTTCTTGGTATTTACCAACAAGCGAAGATAAATTATAAATGTGAAATACCGCAAGTTCAAAAGAAATTTATTGAAAATGGTGGCTCTCAGAAAGAAGTAATCATTCATGAAACAATAGCTATTCATGGAGCAGAAGCCCTTGAATATCTTGCAGATCAGTTTTCGAATACTAAATATACTGACAAACGAACCTATTTGAATAGAGTAAAGAGTGCCACAAATGCATTTGATGAATTTTATTCGGAACACAGGCGAGAAATGTCAGTACATTTTCGCAATCTATATCTACTTACGAAGTATATAGGCGAAACAGATAATGTTGATGAAGAAGGAAATATAAAGCTAACTGAACAAGATAGAGTGGAATATGCTAAGAGTATAAGAGGGCAACTTAGTGAGGGGGAAATGCTATTATTGAGATATAATTGTTTAACCTCACGAGGTGAAAAGATGCGCACTTTTGTCAACCAATTCAATCTGATAAAGCATCTGCCGATAATGTCTTTGCTTGAATTCCGAAAACATCGAGATAAACTTCGTTCCGACCGAGATGCAAATACGCTGGATACTCACTTTATTGCTCTAAAAAAGAGGATAAAGGAATACATTGGTTTTGCCACTAATGAACAGACTTCAAAATGGGGTTTTTCGATAAAATATTCTATTGAAATGGAGTTGTCTGTAGACAGGAAACAATTCAAGTTGACTGTTAAACGTATGAAAAACAGGCCTGCAACTGGAAGTGATGGAACGCCCCCAATAGAGAAGGCGTTAAACTGCTTTACAGAGATTAGCGATATAAGAGAATTATATAAAGATTTTGTTCGTGAAGCGCTATTGGTTTCTAATTTCTATCTATATAACGGCAGCAACAATAACAACATCACAGGAAAAGAGAATAGTGATGCTGTATATGATTATGCCATCTTGGAATATGTAAGTAACTATCCTATAGCGGTTGCTGAATTATAAACTGAATTTTTTATTTAAATATCACATATTATGACAATGAAATTGCGTAATGTGCCTTTTTCTCCGCCTGATATGACGGAAGCTGAGGCTAACGAAGTGCGTGATGCTATATTGTCTGGTTGGATTACAACTGGACCGCGTACAAAAAAGTTGGAAAAAGAAGTAGCTGCGTTTGTTGGCGTGGACAAGGCTGTGTGCTTGAACTCGCAAACGGCTTGTGGCGAAATGGCTTTGCGCTTGTTAGGTGTGGGTGAAGGTGACGAGGTTATTGTGCCTGCTTATACTTACACAGCAAGTGCTTCGATTGTGGAACACGTGGGGGCTACGCTTGTTTTTGTTGATGTGCAGAATGATTGCCTTGAAATGGATTATGAGGCTGTTGAGGCTGCTATTTCTGAGAAGACGAAGGCGATTATCCCTGTGGACTTGGCTGGTATTCCTTGTGACTACGATCGTTTGTTTGCGATTGTTGAGCGTAAGAAGAATCTCTTTACTCCGAAAACGGATTTGCAGAAGATGATTGGACGTGTTGCTATTTGTTGTGATGCAGCTCATGCTTTTGGTGCTTCGCGTAAGGGGAAGATGGTAGGTGCGATTGCTGACTTTTCTTCTTTCTCGTTCCATGCTGTGAAGAACTTTACTACTGCTGAGGGTGGTGCTTTGTCGTGGAACTTGCCTTTTGGTAATGAAAAGGTGGTGAAGGACTTGGATAAGTGTGCCGAGAATGCTTTTAGTGGTGTACCTGAGATTGAAGGTGAAACTTGGAATGAGAATCTGTATCGCAAGACGCAGTTGTTGAGTTTGCATGGTCAGAACAAGGATGCTTTGGCTAAGACGAAGTTGGGTGCTTGGGAGTATGACATTATTGGCACTTGGTATAAGTGTAACATGACGGACGTGGTAGCTGCTATCGGACTGGTGCAGATGCAGCGTTATCAGGGAATGTTGGCACGTCGTCGTAAAATGATTGAACGTTATAATGAGGCTTTGAAGTCGCTGAATGTGGCTGTACTAAATCATTATGATGCGGAGCATACATCGTCTGGTCACTTGTATTTAGTTCGTCTTTTGGGCAAAACACGTGAGGAGGCTAACAGGGTGATTGAACTGATGGCGGAGCGTGGTATTGCTACGAATGTTCACTACAAGCCATTGCCTATGATGACTGCTTATAAGAAGTTGGGCTTCGACATTAAGGATTTTCCGAATGCTTATCACATGTTTGAGAATGAGGTGACTTTACCTTTGAATACGAAGATGACGGATGAGGATTTGGAATATGTGATTGAGAATTTTGTGGAAATTGTAAATGGTATTTAATGATAGCATCTAACGAGAAACTATTATTAGAACTTATTAAAGTGGCATTAGGTAAGAGCACAGCATGTGCTTTGCCTAATGCTTTTGAATGGAACATGTTGTTTGATTTGTCGATGAAACAGTGTGTTCCTTCTGTCGTTTTAGACGGATTGAATAAGTGTTTGGCTGTTGGAAGTTCTCAAGTATCGGGTTGTGGCTCTGGAAAATTAAGTAAACTGAAATGGCTTGGGGTCGTTCTTAGTATTGAGAAACAGTATGCTAAACATGAGCGTGTTATTGCTGACTTGGCTGCTTTTTATCAAGGACTTGGCTGTAGAATGATGTTGCTGAAAGGGTATGGGCTTTCTAAGTATTGGCCAACTCCTAATCATCGTCCTACAGGGGACATTGATATTTATTTGATGGATGAGGATTCTGAGAATAAAGAAAAAGGTCTGCTTGTGTGGGAAAGGGCTGATAAGGCTATGACTGAAAAGTTGGGCATACGGATTGATAATTCACATCATCATCATTCTGTGTTTACTTACAAAGGCATAATGGTTGAGAATCATTTTGATTTTGTAAATGTGCATTCGCATTGCTCAAATAGATGGATTGAAAGTGAATTTAAAAGATTGGCTGCAAGGGGATGTGAAGAACAAATTTTTGATAATGGTGTGAAGGTGTTGTATCCTTCGCCTTTGCTTAATTGCTTGTTTATAGCTCGTCATAATGCCAGTCATTTTGCAGCAGAGCATTTGAATTTACGTCAATTACTTGATTGGGCTTTGTTTGTGAAAAAAAGACATGAGGTTATTGACTGGAACTATTTTTGGAATACATGTAAAAAGATGGGTATGGAAAAATTTGTCTTGTGTATGGCTTTTATTGCTGTAGAGAGGCTGTCTTTTGAGAAAGGTGTTTTTCATATACCCAATGAATATGCTGATTTCCAAAATAGTGAACGTGAATTGGTGGATAAGGTGTTTGATAATATCTTGCATCCTACTGATGAAGGAGACGATGGTAAGGGACTTATCTATATTGTCAATAGGTATGATTTGTGGAAACGTAATTTGTGGAAGCATCGTATTGTGTATAGTGACAGTATTATGTCTACCTTTTTGGCTCAGGTGAAGAGTCATTTAATGAAACCTGCTACAATATTTGGAAAATGATGAAAAGGTTTTGCATGTTTTTTGTGCATGTTCTTAAATGTTTATGGCTGTTTTGTTCTTTTTTATTTGTGCCCCGAAAGGCGCATCACCTACCTAACAACAATTGATTATGGAATTTGATAAAGTATTTTTGGAAAAGCTTTTTGAACAAGCTATAGTAAATCCTCGTTTACGTCAAGGTTTTGATTTGCGCACTTCGTCGGCTGATACGAGTCAGCGTATGTTGAATGCTTTGCTGCCTGGTACGGTGGTGCCTATTCATAGGCATCCTATGAGTACGGAGAATGTTTTGCTTTTGTGTGGTAAGTTGGTGGAGGTTCTTTATGATGCGGATGGTAACGAAACTGAACGCATTCTTCTTGCCCCTTCGGTTGGTTGTTATGGTTGTGTTGTGCCACAAGGTGTATGGCATTCTGTAGAGGTGTTGGAACCTTCGGTTATTTATGAGGCTAAGGATGGTAGATATGGTGAGGATGGTAGTGAAACGTTTGATGTGTGCAAGGAGAAGCAAAAAGCTGATGTAGCATCGGTTGCTCCTTCTGCTTTCTTAAATACTGTCAGTGATTTGAAGGAGAAGATTGAGCAATTTGTTGTTATGGAACGCAAATCGGGAAGCATGGATGTTATTACTCCGCTTTATGTGTCGCGCATGCTGAATGTGCCGATTGAGGAGGTGGAGAGGGTGATGAAGGAAAAAGAATAAGTATCAAGTACGTTCTTCAAAGTAATAGGTAATAAGTAATAGGTAATACAAGACTTGGTGAAGTGTGAAGAAGCTTGTTTTTTAGTCATAAATGTCCATCAATGAGCCATAAATCTCCATAAATGTATTTGCGCTTCGCGCTTTAGAATGGTCATAAATTGCCATCAATGAGAGCGCAACAGAGAGCGCAACATTCCTTCTAAATCAAAAGATTATGGTAAGAATACTTGCAAGTGTCGGGGGAAAAATGTAAATTTGCGCTTGAAGATGAACATAAGTAGTTTGTCAAAATATTATATGATAGCCGATAAGATAGAATATATAATCATGCTCATAAAATTGTTTGCGCGTCATTTCGGTTTGAGCTATATGCAAGCTTTCCGATATGTTAGTCTGCATGGTGGTATAGAATATGCAGAGAGGCATTATAATATTCTGCATACACTGTCGTTTGAGGAACAGGTAGAGGGGCTTGCAGCCTTTTGCCGTAAAAAAGGAGGGTTGCTGATATGAGATTATATCATGGATCTAATGTTAAGGTCGAAAATATTGATCTTAGTAGGTCTCGTCCGGCAAAGGACTTTGGACGTGCTTTTTATCTTTCAGCTGAGATAGAACAAGCTAAAGAGATGGCTCAGTTTAAGGTGGAAACGTTTGGAGGTGATGTGGTGGTTAATATTTTTGAGTTTGATACGTCAGTTCTTGAAAACTTAAAGGTCTTGCATTTTGATAGATATTCAGAGAAATGGGCTAAGTTTGTTTTGGAAAATCGCAATTCCTCGGAGACACTTCATGATTATGATGTGGTTTTTGGGCCAATAGCCAATGATAAGATAGGTAGACAAATCTTTAATCTTCAGGCGGGATATATAGATTTCCCAACATTTATCAAACGCATTCAGTATCCAGAGGGTATAACATTTCAATGGGCATTTTGTACGGAACGTGCAGTAAAACATCTTCATAGCTTATGAAAGTAACAAAGAATGATTTTCAATATATGCTTGAGTGTATGGAGCGTGACTTAGCAACTCTTCTCGTTGAAAAGAGAGGGATTACAATTCGTCAGGCTCTTAGTATTTTATATGATTCTGACACTTATCGCTTATTGCAGAATCCAAATACAGGTTTGTATTTTCAGTCTCCTCAGTATGTATACTCATATTTGCAAGAGGAGATTGAACAAGGGAAAATAGGCATTAATCGTTCAGAAGTAGTTGCTAACACTTAACACTCAACATTGCGCATGGCGCATAATTCAAATTCTCCTCATCCGAGTGGCGGCATAGTGCAGAGCGATACTGCAATGGGGGTCTAATCTTTTATTTTTTTACTCATTATATATTACAATAGTTCGTTAAAAAATGGGTTATCGTCTAAACCGCTTTGCGCTGCCAGCCAAAGAGTTCTTTGATAGTTTGACTAATTTAATGCCTGTTCGGGGCTTTCCGACACTTGTCAAAAATTAAATTGGCGAGATATGT
>ERZ1026874.286-NODE-286-length-33784-cov-19.280056_pt1 | contig 33784 bp, 30 predicted proteins | sample MGYA00380167_ERZ1026874 | MGnify/ENA primary metagenome ERZ1026874 (study PRJEB33269, sample SAMEA4719803) | human gut metagenome | biome: human-associated habitat; feature: organic feature; material: feces | place: Cameroon | collected 2013-10 ...
TATGCATAACGAGAAAACTCTGAATTATAGTGTTTTTATTGATACCAATATCACTTTCCGCCCCCCAAACGCAGCATTTTTCTATCCGCAGTCGTGCTGGCAAATCATCCGCATCAGCTCCTCGTTGGCGCGGTTGTCTACAGCAGTACTCTTCAGTTCGGAGAGATAGTCGAGAGAGGCAGAGCACTCGCCCGTGATGTCTACGCCGACCACCCGCTCGTGAGCGTAGATGATGCGCAGCACCGCCTGCAGCTGCAAGAGAGTCATATCGCCGTTGCTCCAGTCGGTAACGGCATCCTGCTTTCTGAGCACGTCCTTGTCGATGGAGATATACACCGGCTCGTGAATCAGACAACCAGCCTTGGAAGGCCACGCACGATGGTGGTCGATCTCCGACTGACTGTAGAACACGACCTTCTCTCTAAGCGCGTCGGGAATCTGCGCTATCAGTCCGTCGGACGCACCGACGACGATGATGTTGCGCACGAACGGGTTGTTGCGAAGAACGTCCGCCACCCATCCGCCGCAAGACACGACACCCTCCCACTGCGGCTGCTGCATATCGGGATGGTGGTCGAACACTATCAACGTGAACGGCTCGCGCAGACGCGACACCCAATACTCAGTGAGATAATGGAAGTCGCCCGAATCGATGAAGTGCAGCGCCTTGGCAGGGTAAGGCGCCAGTCGGCGGCGCAGCTCCGCCCTCGCCTCCTCGTCGCAATAGCAGTCGACGCCGCTGATGTCGCGGCAGTCGACGTGCGTGATGTACGGGCTCGAAGCAAACGCCTCGTAGTCGTACACGCCAGTAAAGTTGAGAAGTATAATCGGCTGTTTTGTAATCATAGTTGCAAAGGTAGGTATTTTTTGAGAAGAAGAGCGAACAGGCTCAAGAATTAAACAACTTTATATATGTCTTAGCCATCGGATTTTTTCAGTTTCCTTTGCCATTTCGCAGAAAATACCTATTTTTGTAACATCTAAACGTTTTAATATGAAAACAACTCAAGAGTACATATCGTTAATCGGTTCGCATGCCGAAGAACTGAAAACAATGTTCGGCATAAGATCGTTGCGCATCTTCGGTTCTGTATCTCGGAATGAACACAAGGAAGGTAGCGATGTGGACGTGTGTGTAGACATGGAACCCAAAGCCTTCTTGGTTGTTCGACTGAAGCGTTTCCTGGAGAATCTGCTGCAATGCTCTGTAGACGTTGTCAGAATGCACAAGCATATAAATCCGTATTTACTTGAAGAAATAAACAAAGATGGAATTTACGTTATCCAGTAGAACGCGCGGTTTATTAATACAAATACGAGAGGCTATATTTCAGCTAAAAGACTGGAATAAAGGCATCCATTGTTCTGACGATTATTATTGTTCACCTGACGGCATGAAGAATCTTGCTGCCAGTTGTATGCTGATTGAGGCTATCGGAGAGGGCATAAAACAGGTTGACAAAGCTACAGAGGGCAAATTGCTGATTAAACGCCCAGAAATTCCGTGGAAAGATGTCATTGGCATCCGCAACCATATCGCTCACGGCTATTTCGATATTGATGGCGAAATGGTGCTTGATGTCGTGAAAAACGATTTGGACACTTTGCTTGCAGCTATAGAGTTTTTTATAAACAAATCGGCATAACGACAAATCAGCTGGAAGATAAGCGGCTTCGGCTGGGAGATAGGCTGGGAGATTCGCCCCGTTTGCGGAGAATCTACCAGCCTATCCTATTACTCTGTATCAACAAGTTAGGGGCGCAAAAGCCCCAAAACTGGCAGATGGGAGATAAAAACACGAACTTTTAAGATTGTTATCTGTTTATTTTTTAGTAATTTTGTAATTGTTCAATCAAAACATAAAGCCTACCGAAAAAAACATCAACAAATGAAAAAGAACGTTATACTGGAAGCCAAACCTATAGGCGACATTAAAGGTGTATTCAACATACCCGCCTACCAACGTGGATACAGATGGGGCAAACTGCAGGTAAAAACGCTTCTGAACGACTTATATCAGAAGGCCAACGACAGCACAAAGAAAGACTACTGCCTGCAACCTATTGTGGTGCTGAGAAAGGGAGAAGGAGAATACGACCTGATAGACGGGCAGCAGCGACTGACCACTATATATATTCTTCTGAACTATATCAGACAGTTCTTCCCGTTTGTGCAACTGAACTTCAGCCTCACATACGAAACGAGAATGAACACACAGGTTTTTCTCAACAATATGGATGAATCTACAGCTCAAACAAACATAGATTTTTTCCATATCTACAATGCTCATCAAACCATCAAAGAATGGTTGGAGGAGACCTTCCACGATGAACCTAACAAACAATCGATTGCGCTTTTCAATCTCCACCAGTACATTGATGGGTATGTCAAGGTGATATGGTATGAAATAGGAGATGATGCTGACCCGATAGCACTTTTCACACGTCTGAACATCGGAAAGATACAGCTAACAAACGCCGAACTCATCAGAGCCTTGCTCCTGACAAGCACGGAAGAAGAGGAAGCCAAGCGCCGACAGTACGAAATGTCAATACAATGGGACAATATAGAGAAACAGCTGCGTACAGACAACAACGAATTCTGGTCGTTCATTACACGCAAGAGTCCGAAAACTTACCCTACAAGAATAGAACTGCTGTTCGACATGATGTTCGAAAAGTCGGACTCGGAACGCGATACCTACTTCACCTTCTTCAAGATGGAGGAGCGACTCGAACGCTCCGACAAGAACGTAATATGGCAGGAAGTGATAAATAGCTATCTGCAAATAAAAGAATGGTATACTGACAACGAGTATTATCACAAAATAGGTTACCTTATCGCTTCCGGTCACAAGACCATGGCTGACATATTCAAGGAAGCAAAAGGCAAAAAGAAAAGCGAATTCAAGAACTCTCTGGACCTACTCATAGCCGAGTCGGTAAGCTGGAACACGAAGAACAGAGACGAATACTGGGAGCTCGACTACACGAAGGACTACAACCGTATCAGCCGACTGCTGCTGCTGTTCAACGTGCAATCTATTCTGAAATGCAACGCCTATCAGCGTTTTCCTTTCAGCAAATACAACTCGGCAGAATGGAGTCTGGAGCACATACATGCGCAGAATTCGGAAGGTCTAAACACGGTCGCTGTACAGATTGAATGGCTGAAGAGCCATCTGGCTTCACTGAAAGACATATACAAGGGAGAGACGCGGAACGAGCTCATCAACACAATAGAGCAAGTAATCAAGACCGAAAAACTTGGAAGAAACAGTTTCGACGACATCTTCCGACAGGTTGTGAACGAACTGTCGGAAAGTACCGGCACTGAGTATATCCACACGCTCTCAAACATGGCTCTGCTTACATGCCAAGACAACGCGAGTCTGAACAACTCTACATTTGACGTGAAGCGCAACATAATCATCGAAATGGACAAGCAGGGGGCGTTCATACCTTATTGTACAAAGATGGTGTTCTTGAAGTATTACACAAAATCGTCGGACACCCAGGTGCACTTCTGGGGAAAGAACGACAGAGATGCCTACCTCAAGGCTATCAAAGAGACGCTGCAACCATACTACCAACTAATTGAATTTGAATAGAAACGGATATGATCAATTCAAGGAAATACACTCTCATAGACCTGTTTAAGGCTACTGACAACGAAGAAAGCCAATATCTTCCGCTGAACAATATAGAAGTGCCAATAATACAGCGCGATTATGCACAAGGCAGAAACCAGCCTGAGGTGAATCGCATACGTGCAAGATTTCTCGACGCACTATACACAGCTCTGACAACCCCCAAACCTATAACTCTCGACTTCGTGTACGGCGAGATAAACGATAAGAAAACACTCATACCATTGGACGGTCAGCAACGCCTTACAACGCTGTTCCTTCTGCATTGGTACATAGCAAGACATGAATGCGTAGAAGAGGAAAGACTCGGTTTCCTCTCCAAATTCTCCTACGCCACAAGATACAGCGCAAGAGAGTTCTGCAAACAGTTGGTCGCTAATACATACACACCCAATTTCAATACAGACGTGCTGTCTCACGACATCACCGACCAGAACTGGATGCCACGCGACTGGCAAAACGACCCAACCATCAGCGCAATGCTTAACATGCTTGACGACATACATCGCAAGTTCAATAAGACCGACGGACTGTGGCAAAGACTCGAAGAGGGTTGCGTTTCATTCTACTTCCTATCAATAAAACAACTGGGAGCAACCGACGAACTTTACATCAAGATGAACTCAAGAGGCAAACCTCTTACAGAGTTCGAACACTTCAAAGCTGAATGGGAAGGCAATATAAAGGAGATTGAACCTAAACTGACGGAAGAACAGAAAAACAACGGAGAGAAGACATTGTCGCAAACCATTGGTCACAAGATAGACGTCGCATGGACCGACCTGCTATGGCCATACCGCAATAGCGGAACAGGAACAGCTGCTGACGACATCATTGACGACGAGTTTGTGAAATACTTCAGGTTTCTCGCAGATATCATATACTGCAAGAATAGTATACCCCTCAATTCGTCGAACGACATCTTCACCATCACCAAAGAACTGTTCGGCAGCAACAATCCACATGCCATAGAAAATGTGAAAACCATTGAGCGAGGATTCGACTGCTGGCTGAACATCGATATAGAAAGTCTTTTCGGCAGCGTACTTACTACACATACCACAGACAAACCTCGCAAGTGTATCGTCGACGAGCCTGTAAACATCTTCGTTGAAGCATGTCACAACAATGGCGACATCATATCTGGACATCGCAGAAAGTTCCCATTAGGACGCACCGTGCTGCTCTATGCTTTCGTCTATTACCTCCAACACAAGGACACAATAGAGGAAGCGCAGTTTGCAAGAAGAATAAGAATGGTAAGCAATCTGATAAAGGGATCAGAGTATGAATTGCGCGAAAACAATTTGGCCAACCTCATCAGACAGACGGAGTATGTTCTGGACAATGGCGACATAGAGGAAGGCTATCTCAGTTTTAATGCCAACCAGCTGATTGAAGAACACGAGAAGGTGGAATGGCTGAAAAACAACCCCGAGAAAGAGGACGTTCTGTGCAAACTGGAGAACCACAACCTCCTACAAGGTGCCGTTAGAGTCGTCGGACTCGAGAACATCGATCTGACTGACCGCTTCTACTCGCTGTTCGAATGCGATTGGGCGCTTGTGAACAGAGCGCTGCTCACCATCGGCGACTATTCTCAGCTCGTATCATGGCGCTATCAAATAGGTTCAGCAAACAACGAAAGCTCATGGAAGTCGATATTTAAGACAAATAAGGAAGACTTAAAGGAAACAAAGAGAATACTCATTGAACTACTGTCAAGAAGCAATAAGTTCACAGACGATGTGCTGAACAACATCATCGACGATTATCTAAAGTCAACATCTGAATACGACTGGCGACACTACTTGATAAAGTACGCATCCATGCGACCTGAGCGCTACGGCATGTACTATTGGGAGGATTTCAGAGAAAGCCAAAAGGCTTCCTACTCTATTCTGATGATGTGGACAGAAAAGAGCATCAGTGGAAGAAACCACAACATCTTCCTGAAAGCATTGTACGAAAAGACGAGAACTGATTACCCCGACTTGAGTATATATCTCGGCGACTACGCCTACTCTGGCAATGGAAGCGTATTAGAACTGACGTTTGCGGATAAATACCTGTATTTCACCGACGACAAGCTATACGTATGTCATGCTATAACTAACGAACTTGGCGAGAGCCAGGAAACAGTGGACATTGTGAAAGAGATTCCACAAAACGAGCATGGCGTTGACACAGCAGACAGAGTGGAGCTTGCATTCAGCGTGGTTGAATCGTTGATAAACAAATAGCATTCAGAAACAGCACAGACAGGAACAGTTGGAACATGACAGACGAGTATTACTTTGAGGAAGCAAAACGCTACTGTACGTTTGCAACGAAAGTTATCAAGAATAGAGCCAGGAGAATGATCGACTTACTAAAAAAGGAAAACGTATAATTAAACTGTAAAAGGAGCATGTACTCCACTACTCATACTTCACTCTCACCGCCTTCGGCAGTTTGCTGACGATAAGCCGATACGACTCGGTTATCAACGCTGTGACGAGGTCGGTGTCGAGCAGTTCGTAATACACGTCGCTCCAGTGTTTCTTGTTCCAATGGAAAGCTGGAGCGACGGCGTCGTAACGGTCGCGCAGTTCTTCGTTGCGGTCGGGCAGCAGTTTGCAGGCGAAGCGCGACGTGCTGCCACGCACGTCGCACTTGCCGTCGCCGAGCCAAAGACACAGGAATATCTTGCCCTCAACACGGAAGGTAATGTTGTCGTCGCTGAACGGCTGGTCTTCTGTGACGCCATGCAGCGACAACGTAAAGTCTCTCACTTGCTCAATGTTCATACAAACCGATTACTTTCTATATTTCTTCTCCTTACCGTTGAAGCTCTTCACCTTCATGCCGAGCTGATCGGGAAGGATAGCATTGAGGAAGATGCCGACGATAGCGGCAAGAGCCAGACCAGAGAAGGCTACAGAACCGATCTTCACACCACCGTCTGTGCCGTACTGCACGCCGATAGACACAACCATGATGAGCGCTGCCACGAACACGTTGCGCGACGACGAGAAGTCGACCGATGTCTCGACAAGGTTGCGCACACCTACTGCCGAAATCATACCGTAGAGAATGAGGCTCACGCCGCCGATTGTAGCGGCTGGCATCAGACCGATGAGACAGGCGAACTTAGGGCTGAAGCTGAGCACGATGGCGAAGCAGGCTGCAAGGCGGATGACAGCCGGGTCGAACACCTTGGTAAGGTTGAGCACACCGGTGTTCTCGCCGTATGTGGTATTGGCAGGAGCGCCGAACACAGAGGCGAGGAACGTAGCGAGTCCGTCGCCGCAGAGCGTGCGGTGAAGGCCGGGCTCCTTGATGAAGTTCTTGCCAACGGTGCTCTGGATGGCACACATATCGCCGATATGCTCCATGATTGTGGCGAAGGCGATAGGGAAAATGGCGATGATAGACGTCACGATAAGGTCGAAGTTGGGGTCTTTCATTACAGAGATTGCCGTGCGGTCCATATCTATCGGCAGACCAATCCACGCCGCCTCACTGAGTTTTGAGAAGTCGACCTCGCCCATCGCTGCTGCCAGTATATACGATCCGACAACGCCGAGCAGGATAGGCACAATCTTGATGATGCCCTTGCCCCAGATAGACGTGCTGATGACGATGACGATGGCTGTAACGGCAAGCAGCCAGTTCTGCTGGCAGTTGCTGATAGCCGATCCGGAGAGCGTAAGACCGATAGCGATAACCATCGGACCGGTAACCACCGGCGGGAAGAAACGCATCACCTTCTCCGTGCCGAACATCTTCAGCAGGAACGCCATCACGAAATAGAGCAGCGACGCCGCAGCCACACCGATGCAGGCGTAGTTGAGAGCCACTACGTCTGTCAGTCCCTGAGCCACGCACAACTGCTTTACAGAGGCATAGCCGCCAAGGAAAGCGAAGCTCGAACCGAGGAATGCCGGCACTTGCAACTTAGAAACAAGATGGAAGATGAGTGTGCCGATACCGGCGAAGAGCAATGTGGCGCTCACATCGAGTCCGGTGATGAGCGGAACGAGAATTGTGGCTCCGAACATGGCGAACAGATGCTGGAGGCCGAGAATTGCAAACTTGGGCTTGCCCAGTTGGCGGGCATCATATATGCCCTGGTTGTCTGTGTTCATACTATTTGTTTGTTTTTAGTTGTTTTTACTTCCAGTAGTCAGGATTATTAACCATTACACATTATTTATATATCATAACGTTTATAAATAATTTTTATTGCATTACTAAAAAAACAAATCATTATCTTTGTCAGATATAAACAAAACTATCTACTCTGACGGCACGCATGTCTGCATGGAATGCGGAATGAGATGGGGCGGCAGATAAACAGCCAATGGACAAACTGACAAAAGAGCAACGCCACCGTTGCATGGCATCGATACGAGGAAAGGGCACCAAGCCGGAGATTACGGTGAGGAAGTTCCTGTTCAGCCGAGGGTTCCGCTATCGGCTCAACCACCCACGTCTGCCCGGCAGACCGGACCTCGTGCTGCGCAAGTACCGGTCGGTGATATTCGTGAACGGATGCTTCTGGCACGGGCATGAGGGCTGCAAATACTATGTGCTACCGAAGTCGAACGCCGAGTTCTGGCAAGCGAAGATAGAGCGCAACCATGCACGCGATATAGAGGAGCAGCGCAAACTCGCCCAGATGGGCTGGCATTGCATCACGGTGTGGGAGTGTCAGCTGAAGCCTGCCGTCAGAGAGAAAACACTCGAGTCATTGGCGTTCACGCTCAACAGCATTTTCCTAAAAGACCATAGCGTCAAGCGCTATGCGCTGCCCGAAGAGGAACACGCTATGGCGGCGGAGCCATGAACAAACCATATTGGTATTTTTGTCACAAATATTGCTCATAACTCATATTTTTATAGGATTGGCATACGCAAATTAATCGGGAAAAACAAATTCTGACGCAGATTTTCATTTATATTGAGAATATTCTCAAAAAGTTTGTCCGATTCTTGGAGAAAAGTTGCGGATTATCAAAAATAGTTTGTAAATTTGCCTCGGACTTTCTAGTTAACAAACCTATAACAACCGCTTGACGAGTGGAAACCATATATAGTTAACCAATTAACATAAACAACACACCAACTGGGGAACTAAACATTCAGTCTGCGCATTAAACGTTTGTAAACGGACAGATCCTTAGATTATGAACAAAGAATCTAAGAAGCATACGTCAGCATTGCCTAATGCTGACACCCGACGAGGCGGTAAAAATTCCTCCTGTGCTAGACTTACCTCCTGCACCTCCCCCGAAGTTCAAAGCAATTATGCAGAGAACTCCCATACAGGGGTGTCCTCGGATTGTGTCCATAAAGAAAAGAAACAGTGGTTCGTATTGCGTGCTACTTATGGAAGAACAGAGAAAGCCCTTGGGATTCTTCAAACTGCAAACATTGAGACATATTTGCCTATGCATTATGTTGTCAAAGAGATAAATGGGAAGCGAAAGCTCATGCATGAGCCTTTGCTTCCCAATATTATTTTTGCCTACATGACTCGCGAGAAAACTCACGAATTTGTGAAAGAGCCTGCCATTACTGCCAAATGGCTCAAATACTACACAGACAAGACAAAACCTGTTGAGAAAGAGACAGGCAAGAATCCTCCACTCACCATACCTGATAACGAAATGCTTAACTTTATCAAACTGACAAGCGTGAACAGCGAACACATCATGGTGTTGCCGCCAGAACGCTGCCATTTCAAAAGCGGCGACTTGGTGAGAGTTATTGACGGGGCGTTCACTGGAGTCGTCGGACGTGTAGGCAGAGCTGCAGGACAACAGCGTGTAATTGTAGTTCTTGAAGGTGTTTGTAATGTGGCAACGGCTTACATACCGAACGACTTTATACAGATTATTGAAACTTTTTGAAATAACAGAAACCAATAATGCAATATACAGAATTCATACACCCAGAAGATGCGGCAGCATTGAAGGCACTAAAAGCCATCCCCATGCTTTCGACTATTGTCAAGAAAGTAATGGATGTTGGAGCAGAACAGTTACAGACGGGACTGAACATGGCTTCAAAGGTGAGGTTGTCACCCACGCAGTTGCCACGACTCTACAATATTCTTCCTCCAATATGTGAGCGATTGGAAATCAAAGAACCAGAGTTTTACTTGGAGATGAATCCGTCACCCAATGCCTATGCTTTTGGCGACACACAGACAGCCATCACCATCACATCTGCTTTAGTAGACATGATGTCGGAGGATGAACTCATTGGTGTTGTGGCTCATGAGTGTGGACATATAGCTTGTCGCCATATGCTCTATCATACATTGGCACAGATTATTGCCAATGCTTCTGGCATGTTCGAGGCGTTGGCAAAACTTGCCGTGCCTATCCACTATGCCTTGATGTATTGGCAACGCAAGAGCGAATTGAGCTGCGACCGTGCAGCAGCCTATATCGTTGGCCCAAAGGCTACGGCATCGATGTTGGCACGCTTGGCTGGCGGTCCGAAGTCAATCACTTCAGAGCTCAACCTTGAAGAGCTTGCTGAGCAAGCCGACCTCTATGACGCTTTCTGCAAGAATGGTTTGTGGAACAAAACATTGCAGACCTATGCTGTGATGGATCAAGACCATCCTTTTACATCTGTCCGTGTCAGAGAGATGTTGAAATGGGTAGAGAGCGAAGATTATCAGAACATGATCAAGAGTAATCCCGTATGCCCTCATTGCCATAAGGCGATAGACGCTTCATGGAAGTTCTGTCAACATTGCGGACATAAACTATAAACAAAGAAAAATACTCATATAATGAATATAGCTCCATTTTTAGCTAAAGCCTGTCAGGAACTTGACAAGGCAATGCAAGGCACTCTCGACGGAACAAAGATTGCCTGTATCAGTGAGACTATCAGCGGTTATGCCATAGCAGCCGCTATAGCAAGTGGCGTGGCTGGTGTTGCCCCAGGATTTGCAGGAGTGGCTGCGGCATTGACCCAAGCTGGTTTCGTATGGGCAACATACGTCAAGATTAACAAGACTCTCGGTATCTCCATGTCGGAGAACACGGCAAAGTTTATTGGTTCTGCCATTGTTACAAACTTGATAACAAATGCTGGTGCTTTTGTCGCCGTGCTTGTTGGTTCTTCAATCTTGTCTATCATTCCGGGAGTGGGGACTGCAGCTGCCATTGCTCTAAACGCCGCCCTTGGATATACCATTGTTTACGTCTCTGCCATCATATATCTGAAACTCATTACCCGAATGATGCAGCCAGACGGAACGCTAAAGGTTTCCGAATCTGACGACACCAAACACATCATCCGAAACATCATCAAGGAGTCGAACATCAAGGATATGGTAAAAGAGGGCAAAGCCGCCTACAAGCAAGCAAAGAAAGATGGCAGTCTTGACAAGGCGAAGAAGGCTAAAACATGTCCGAAGTGTGGAGCAGAAGTTAAGGAAGGACAGAGGTTTTGCTCTGAATGTGGAGCGGAATTGTAAAATACAGACTATGACCGACCAAGAAATAATATCATCCCTCATCGCCCACGATCCTAAGGTGACGGCGCAATTCTTCTTCAAGGATTGTCGTCCTTTGTTCCTTAGTATCATCAGGCGAGTGTTCGGGGCGCAGATTGTTGATTACGACGAGATAATCAGCGAACTATATATACTCCTTATGGAGAACGACGCAAAGAAGTTGCGCTCGTTTAAGTTTGAAAGTACGCTCTACCAGTGGCTAAAGACCGTTGCTATAAGACATTGCCTGTTGCTGAAGAGTAAGGCGAAGGTGATAGATGACGAGAGCCAAGAACCTCTTAACAATAGCCATCATGAACTATCGTTGGCAGAAAGCTCACAAGCACGAATGGATATGGAGACTCTACTAAGGCAGATGAAGAACCAACGTTACGCCTTGGTAATACGTCTGCTGATGATAGAAGACAAGACACCGGAAGAGGTGGCACGGCAACTATGCGTGACCGTGGATAATCTCTATAATATAAAACGTAGAGCGATACAGGCTCTCACCGAAGTTGCACTTAAAGACAAAAAGCATTATGAACGATAAGCATATTATTATATCAGATGAACTGTTGTCTGCTTTCTTGGACGGCAACACTTCTGCTGAAGACACCATGCGCGTGTTGAAAGCTGCAGAACAGGACAAAGATTTACAAGAAATCATCCGCATTACAAGCGAAGTGGATGAAGATATGGCAACCTTGAAACCTGCCATAACAAAACCTGTCCCCATGACAGCCATGGCAGCCAAGCAAAAGGAAAACTATCTTTGCGACATAGAGTGTGAAGAGTTTATCCTCCATCAGTTTGGCATAGAGACCACACACAAAACGCTCCTTGACGAAGCCTACCGCAACTGCTGGCTAAAAGACAAAGGTATGCCACTATATAATATAGGCAGACTCTTAGAGAAGAACAATCTATCCGTCAGCCGTCGCTACAACTCCACTACAGAAGATATTGCTCGTCTTTTAGCCAAAGGCAACCAACTGATAGCCGTAATTGACAATACCCAATTACTTCATGACGTGGCAGAAGACACCACACAGCCCAACCATGCCGTAGTTATCAGTTCCATTTCAATAGAGTCTGATGAAATAACACTCTTCAACCCTTATACAGAAGAGGAACTCACCACTTATCCACTTTCATCATTCCTTAAAGCCTGGGGACAATCCTACCATTACATTGTCGTAGTAAACACCACCGACCGTTTCGTTTACGAGCCATACCCCATCAGTCTTGATGATGTAGCCCTCGATGACGACCTCACCGAACTGCAGGAGGCCATAGCCGAGAATGCTCACGAGATATGGGCAAAAGCACGCACCGACCAAGGTTGGACATACGGTCCTGAGCGCAACGACCAGAAGAAAGAAACGCCCGACATGGTGCCTTACTGCAACCTGCAAGAGAGCGAGAAACTATATGACAGAGAAATGGCGATGCAGACGCTGAAGTTGGTGAAGAAGTTGGGATTTGAGATAAAGAAGAAATAATATATGTATAAAAAAAAGATTGAAATCTGTAAAAATAGCACAAACAAAAAGGAATTAATCATTCCTAAATCTGTTCATATTACACCTTCTGGTACTTCTTCATGGGCAGTAAGGGTCGATCCTTCATTACGTGCAAGAAAAATTCTTTCAACTCAAAAACAAGCTGTAGAATTTGTTAAACCTTTACAAATGAAAGGTTTCGATGTTGTTGTACACAATAAAACAGGAATGGTTGATTATATAATAGATTCTAATGGACGAAAATATTAAAGTTTTTATTAATTGCCCTTATGACATCGAGTATGTTCCTATGAAACAAGCCTTGATGTTCGCTGTTCTATATTGTGGATTTGAACCCCAATTGGCATCAATGATACAAGATGCGGGATATACAAGACTAGATAAAATTAAGAAGCTAATAAATGATACAAGCTATGGCATTCATGATATTTCACGATGTAAAGCGTCTAAGAAAAACGAATGGTATCGAATGAATATGCCATTTGAAATGGGACTTGATTTTGGTTCTAGATATTTTTGTTGCAAGGACAGGAAAAAAAACTTTCTTGTTCTTACTAACGAGAGGTATAATTTACATCCTGCTTTTTCTGATTTTTCAGGAAATGATCCCTTATGTCATAAAAATGAAGTTGATAGACTAATTAAAATTGTTCGAGATTTCTTTTATTCTGCAGTATCATCAAACTCAAAGGAAAAGTTCATTAGTAAAGCAGAAATAACTGTAGCATATGAAAATTTTCAAACACAACTACATAAAGATTTTAATGGTAAAAAAGATGATATTTTAGAAATGTTAGATGATGAATATTGCTATAGAATTAAATCTTTTATGGAGTTATATAAAGCTAACCACTAAACGATTACTGAACTATAGCTCAATAATAATATTTATCATTTAAACTTTGAATGTATAACTTTCAATTTAAATAAAGATGATTAACTATACAAATATGATAATGTGTTCCGATTGTAAAAGACACATTATTACACAAGAAAGTATTGAAATTGTAAAAATAGTTTGTTTTTCAATAGTATTGATAGTATTTATTATTTGTTTGACAATATTAATAGCTATGTATTTAAAGAAAAAAAATGGAATAAAACTCAATTTGATTGATTTGTTGAAAAACGACGAGAAAGTAAAAGAATTAATAAAGTGTACTGCAAACAACAAATAATGCAATTTGTTAGTCTATGAACAACCATAATTCACTATCCAGCAACTGGATGTCTTCACGCAAATGGTATCTCGAGATACTAGGGGCGTTTATATTATCTAAAGTTAGAGCTTTATTGCATATACTTATTGCCATTGGCATATTATGCGGAATAGTTTTCTATGCTAAAGGTAGAACCTATCTATACCTTGTAGCGGCAACGGTAGCCGTGATAATTGTTTGGCATATTGTAAGAACGCTTACACCGATTTACACTCTTCGCAAGGAGGAATCAAGAATCACATGGAGTCAGATAATTCTCCTAACATCATTTGGAGTCTGGATAGTTGTATTTTTGAAAGTCTTAAATATAAATAAAGATGATCCGTCATACGTTATTATAACAGTATTGGGTGCAGTATTAGGCTGGATTTTTCAAGATACTATTAAGAGTGTGGTCGCTTTCTTCTATTTACGTGCGAACAATCTTTTGAAGATTGGTGATTGGATAGAGGTTCCATCACAAGGCATTAATGGTAAGGTGAAGGGAATATCGCTGACAACTGTAATTTTAGAGAATTGGGATACCACGACCTCGGCCTTTCCTACCTACATTCTTCATTCCGGTCATTTTAAGAATAACCAGAAGATGATGGAGGGCAAGACTCACGGGCGTCAAATGTTGAAAACATTTATCATTGACACAGGATGGATTCATTCCGTAAAAGATGATGAATTAGCGAAGATTCAAAGAATATTAAAAACCCTTCCTAAGCACAAACGAGATTTCCTTGAACAATTTGTTTCACAACAAGCAAAAGTTGGTGATTTGAATATAGAACTATACCGACGCTATATTTATCATTGGCTCATGCATAATGCACACATCTCTCACGAACCAAGACTTATTGTACGATGGCTGGAGCAGGTGCCTGAGGGAATGCCGTTGCAGATATATGCGTTCATAACAGATAGCAGTCTCGCACCATTTGAATGGCAACAATCTCAAATCATAGAACATATTATTGAAGCGCTTGCTTGGTTTAATCTGCAGCTTTATCAAAGCACTTCCGGATATGATGCAAGCAATAGTAATATTACTATCGTAGAAAAGAAGGCTAATTATAGAAGAAATATTGATGATAATGGAAAGATACAATGATGATATTCTAAAACGTTTGGACATTAACGATTCTGAACGAAAGGATTGGTACTACGCACGTCAATATGTTTTGGATGTATTGCCTCCATTAGATAGAACAGGAATTGAACCATCCTCTTCTACTCATGTTCATGTCGTCACAAACAGTACTGACAACTTGATGTTGGCTATTATCAGGCAAATTTGCTTGATAGCACATTACCCAAACTTCAACGAGGACACAGGGGCAAATAGGACAATCATTACTATTTGTACGAAAAATCCATCTGATGCATTAAATAAGATTAAAGCATACAGATATTTGGGCAACTTACTAAAGTATTGCAAAATTTCATTTGTTGATAATGATGAGAAGTCAACAATACAAGACGAGTCGCTACCTTTAGACATAGAATTTGAATTTTCCCCAAAAACAATCGACTCATATAAAGAATCTGATGGTGTGTATCTCCAAATAATAAAAATAGAAGACATAAAGGATTCTATTAATGTTCAAGAGTGTTTCGATGTCACAAAAGGAATGCTCGTGAACATAGTTTACACAACCGGTTCGGTTATAGACAATCTCCCAGCTTCAGACTACGCTAACATTGAGCGTTATTCGATAGCTCTTAATATGTTCTGTTATAAACTTAAACATGAAGTAATACGCGAAAAATGGAATGACACGGCAACACCTGACAAAAATGGGAATTACGATAAGATTAAAATAAAAAATCTGTTATCTTCTATATTTTGCGCAGACTGTTTCGAATCCAAATTAAGAGCTATTCTTGATATAAAGGAAAAAACGATACTTGAATATCTCCACAATGACTTTTATCTGGTGATGAAAGAACTATGCAAAAAAGAAAATATCACGGCATTGGCTTGTTGCGAACATGCACGTTGGAATGTTGAAAAACTTATAATGGAATTCAGCCCCTTGTCACCAGAAGACTGGTATAAGATAGAATGCAGTTTCGGTACAGAAAGAAATAAAATAGTCACAAAATTAAAAAAAGCCAAAGAGAATCCAAAGCATATAGATCTTTGCTCTTGCAGAAATCTTCACAGAGTTAATCCTGCCAATATGAAATACGATTACTTCTTGATGTTGGCAATGCCACAAATAATAATATCTTCTGAAGAATAAGATAATATTCCAATTTCCGTAGATACATGGAGCGTTAAATTCTAAAATCAAAGTTATGCGAAGATTAATAACTGTCATTAAAGAAGCTATCTACAACTATGATACTCAGCTCCGTTTTTCTTCAAGTATATTAGAACGTGACATTTATTATGCCATAAGATTTGTCATGCGCGAGAATCCTGACATATTTTGGTTCTCGTACCAGTGGAGCTATTCTGAGGCTGACAATGTATTACATCTCTATTACACTTTTGATATTGAACGCTGTGAAAAGATAAAAAATCAGATTGCAGATGTTGTAAGACATGATTTCAAAATCAGTTATGCTCGTTCACTCCCAACTATAGAGCAAGTAATGTATGTGTATAAGTGGATAGCATTATATTGTAATTACAACATACATTCGGCGCACAATCAGACCATCTATAGCGTCTTTATCCAACGTAATTCTGTTTGTACAGGTATTGCCAAAGCTACACAGTATCTTTTTGGATTGTTGGGAATCGAAAGCAAGTTGGTGTTTGGCAAGCTCAATAATAGTCATGCAGACAGTCGTCATTGTTGGTTAGTCGTGAAGATTAGGGATAATTGGTATCATATAGATCCTACGTTTGCCATCCCCGAAACATATGAAATAATATGTGCTTCAGGAGTATCAGCAATCAAAGGGACTGATGATCTTTTCTATAACTATTTTTGTGTTGACGCCGAAACCATCAAACAGAATCGTACTATAGAGGATAAGGAAACATTACCTATTTGTCAAAACACTATTGACTTCAATAAGTTTCAACAAATAAAAGTGACACCATCCAGAAATGGTGAGAATGGAGGACTTGGATGCTTGTTGTCTGATAATGGTACAACAGCGGACATATATCTTGCTCATAATAAATATATGTACTTCCGCCATCGTTCCGTTGCAAAAGTTTTCCGTAATGATGATCATCATGAAATCCTAAGAAAAGAACTTGTCGTGATGCGCGAATGTGCAGGGCCTCACCTTTTGCGAGCAACTGATGTTGATTTTGACAAAGGCATTCTGTATATAGAACAAGCCATGCCTTTGTCTGAGCTATTAAATAGTCATTACTTTTGTCTGAGGGTCGAAGATTTTTGTAATCTACTAATAGATGTAGTTTCTGGACTGAAAGAACTCCTCAATCATGGAATATTATATCGCGATATTCATCTAAACAATATCTATCTGAGCGAAACAAAGATAGATGGACGCTACATATATAAATTAGGTGACTTCGGAAGTTGTTCCTTTGTGGATAGCTATAGCCAATACGAGAACTTAACAGAGAAAGGCGGTATTGGAAGCAAGTGGTACATGGCTCCAGAGACATTGAAATCAGAAAACTTTGACGAGCGCTCTGCTGTTTATGGTGTAGGTATGATTGCATACTATTTGCTTAATGATTTGTATCCTCCATTATGGCAAGATTATGGTGAAGAGGCTATTTTGCAAAGAATGAAGATTTCTAAATTGCCCAAACCTTCATTGCTGAATAAAGGTAGTATTAGACACTTGGATTTTTGTTTTATTGATAAAGCATTGAGAAATGATGTATCTCAAAGACAGCAAACTCTTGATGAGTTACTGGAGGATATTGCTGAGTTTTTGTTTGACAAAAACACTTCTGCGAAAACAATACTTATTGAAGGTACTTCTTTGAATCAGAATGTAAAGAACACTAAAACAAATATATTTTGTTCAACTTGTTTAGAAGACCCGAATATTAAGGTTTCAAATGGCGATGCAAATATTATTCCATCTGTACATGTGGATAATGATGGAAATTCTTTACGAATCGACGATTTTGCAAAGACTAGTGTATCTTTCTGTAAATCCAATGATACACAACGAAGCGATTATCGAAGAACACAATCATTCAGTCCCAAAAATCAACCCCAAAAGATGCAAGCCCGTTATGTGGAATCTACACAAGACGATTTTTTCGGAAAACTGAAAAAAAAGTTTTGGGGAAAGGTAAAAAAACAAGAATATAATAAAAAGCTACAAAAGGTCTACTCTTCAATATTTGCACCATCTGAAATAAAACGTAATGATTACATGATGGTGCAGGTTTTTCTTTATAAGGAAGGAGATGAACGTTATGTCGCATGCAAGGCAAATGAGGTTGATCCGGATGCAGAACGTAAGAATTATACTCCTTTATCAGTAGAACTAAAAGAGGGTGACAAAGTGAAGATTTCCTTGCAGGTTCCTAATAAAGATATCCAAGTTGAAGATCCAGTACAAGAAATTACATGGCAAGGACGGATTACCGATTGTCAATTTGCAATGTATATAAGCAACGAATTCAATGCTTCGACAATATTAGCTACGGTCGTTTTGTCTGTCAATGGTGCACCAGTAGGTAGGATGATGTTTAAGACTAAAGTAGTGGATAATCCGCGCAAGTTGCATACTGAAATAGTAAGTAAGTCTTTCCATAAAATATTCATCTCATATTCCCATAAAGACGAATCTCGTGTAAAGTACCTTGCAGAAGCTTATAAAGCTCAGGGGGTGGATTACTTTTTTGATCGTCATTACTTAAAAGCCGGTGATGTTTATCATTTAAAAATTCAACAATATATTGACTCTGCTGACCTTTTCATACTCTGCTGGTCAAAGAATGCTGCAGAAAGTGATTATGTGACTTTGGAACGAAATCGTGCCATGTCACATGCCTACCCACAAGTAACTATGGATAAAGCTTCCATCACTATTCATCCTATCAGCATAGAACCACGTGCAGCATTTCCACAAGATATGGATTCAATATATAATTTTGAAGAAGTGTAAAAATTTAAACAACCGGATAATATGGAATCAAGGCAATATATATTCAACAACTCCACGCTTACGGTCAAGTTTGGCAACATTCTTGACACTAAAGCAGAGGTAATTGTTAGTTCGGACGACTGCTATATAACAATGGGAGGCGGTGTTTCGAGAGCTATTCTTAGGGCTGGTGGTGACATTATTATCAAGGATGCGCAGAAGATGTGTCCTTGCCAATATGCCAATTGTTAATAAACAAGTGAATTTTAATAATACAATTTACTGGTGTCATTATGAAGGGGTATGTCCTAAATTGAGCACTAACGGGTGATTAGTAATGAACAATAACGAAATATGGGTATTCCTTTCACATTCTAACAAGGACTTTGAAAAGGTTAGAAGAGTAAGAGATATGTTGGAAAACCAACATATGCGACCATTAATGTTCTTTATGAATTGTCTTAAAGATGACGAAGAAATTGATAGTCTCATTAAACGAGAAATAGATTGCCGAACACGTTTCATTCTATGTGATAGCAATGAAGCTCGAAATTCAAAATGGGTTCAGAAAGAGGTTGAGTATATAAAATCCAAAGATAGAATTCTTGAAATAATTGATTTGGATTGGGGAGACGATAAAATTTTAAAGAAATTGAATGACTTTAAAAAGAAGGCAACAATTTTCTTCTCTTATGGTAAAAATAATCGCAACATAGCTGAGACTGTATATAAGAGACTGAAGAAATTTGATTTTTTGTTATTTTTTGACAAATTCGAACTGACAGCATCTTCTTTCTATGAAATCATACTGAACGATTTAAATAATGCACAAGAGAATGGGACAGTAATTGCCTTTGTTTGTAACTCAGAATGGACGAAATATGAGATAACTAAAGCCTTAGAATACGACAAACAGAATGATTGTAAAACTATAATTCCAATAATAACAGAGTCTGGATTTATACATAGAATTCAAGAAGATGAAATTTTAAAAGAACTCTGTTTATACCATCCTTTAGATGTCAGTTCTTTTGATATTTCCATCCAGTGTGATGTTATAGTCAATCATATCTTAAAACAACTACTTACCCCAGGCGCAATTCTTGCATATGCTAACAACTTTAATGAAGGTATAAATTGTAAAGTTGATAAACAAAATGCAGAAAAATTATATTCACTATATTTCCAAATGGCTGACAAAGCGAGTGATGAAGGATCCGATACCGCATTGAGAACTCTTGGAATATGTTATGAAATGGGTTGGGGTACGCCGGTTAATCTAAAACAAGCTTTATATTGTTTTCGTGATTCAATTGCTATTTCTAAAAGTGATGAAGAAAGAGTTATTTTAAAAATTCGAGGGCAATGGAATTATAAGACAAATTCGCCTATATGTAGGCGGAAGTCTGATTTTTCGTTAGTGGACATATATAACCACATAAAATTGTTATGTAACAAATATTTATAAATAAATGAAACTTATGAGTACCAACTCAGAATATTCAAACGTAGCTTTCATTTCTTACAAACGTGAGGATGAAGTATGGGCAAAATGGCTTCAAAAGAAACTACAATATTATAAACTTCCAGTAGAGATATACAAGAAATATCCAAACTTGGAATTTTCTGAATGTCCTCGTCATGTCTTCAAAGACACAACCGATTTAAGCGGTGGAGTTCTTGCAAAAGCAATCAAAGCAGGTCTTGATTCGTCTAAGTTTCTTATTGTAATATGTTCACCTCGTGCAGCAAAAAGCGAATGGATATGTAAGGAAGTGCAAGAATTTATTGATTCAGGACGCGAAGAATACATTATACCTTTCATCATTGAAGGTGAACCTCATGCTAAAAATATAGAGAAAGAATGTTTTCCGTCAACTCTAAAAACTCTTGCCGGTGAACGTGAATTATTAGGTATTAATGTTAATGAAAATGGAAGAGAGGCAGCTTCTGTAAAAGTTGCCGCACGAATGTTTGGGTTGAGTTTTGATTCTCTATGGCAACGTTTCAAAAAAGAAGAATCACAAAAAAGGAAAGATATGCTACGCATATTTTCTATTTTTGTAAGTGTAGCCTTTTTGTTTCCATTATTAATTGCAGGTTCGTACTTTTCAACAGGTTCTGGTTTTCATTCCCCGATGTCTGAATATATAGGAAAGAGCTATGTAGATACAATAGAAATGACAAAAGATAGTCTATATACAGGAAATCGTTATGCTGATACAATTGTTATAATGCATAATAAAAATCACAATATAACAATAGATAGATGCCAAGATGTAAAGACTATAATAATAAATTCCGGATCCAATCCAAATGAAACAATAAATAATATTCATATCTACAACTGTAATGCTTTAAATGAAATTAGGGTTAACGCAAGAATAAGACGTATAGACTGGCCATTTGTTGATAACTGCCCGTCTTTGAAGAGAATAGTCTTACCATGCCAACTGAAAGAAGTAAGAGCTGATGCAATACATAATTGTTATTTAACCGATATTTTGTTTTCAGGAGACAACAATAATTTTGTATGGAAAGAAAATTGTTTATGGGATGTATTTGCAAAAAAAATCGTATATGCAAATTTTACTAAGGTAAAAAGGCTTGAAAGGAGTGATGTCTATAAAGATAAAAGATTTGAACGTGAAAATGGCAAAGTTTCCCTTTATGTTCCTTTCCCTAAAGAAATAGAGAATGCATGTTCCGAGATTGTTTATGACTCAATACATGTGAGAAATACAAACAATAGCCAATATGCCATAAGGTATGGTATTCTATATAATAATACCGATATAAATGCTGAAGAAATAAGTCTATCAAATAGTATAAGCGAGATAAAAATAGGAGCATTCCGCAATTGTAAAAAGCTTAAGAAACTGATAATTAATGATAGAATAGAAATTGGGAATGATGCTTTCAAAGATAATACATCATTAGAAAGTTTAGAAATAAATGCAGGATCGGGGAATGTGACAATATGCAAGTCTGCTTTTGAAGGAGCAAAAGCATTAGGCAAGGTTGTGATAAAATCAGCAGATTTTGTGAGAATTGCCCCTATGGCCTTTTGGAATTGCAAAAAATTAAGGAAGATTGAAATTGACTGCAATACGTTAACAATAGATAATTATGCGCTTCAAGATTGTTATAACTTAAAGACACTTCATGCTAAATTTAAAGAAGATATACAATTGACTCATTATATCACCAATTTTGATAATTATTTATCATATCAGATAAAAAATGACAGTATTAAAATCGTAAAATGTAAAAATGGTAATTATTTCTTTTACATGAACAAATTTTTGTGTCACGATGGAAATATAAGAAATCATACAAGCATAAATAAAAATGACTCCATACCATATTATTCAGAAGATGGATTTTTAAAATATAGAGATGGTAGTTTGACATGCATACCTTTATGTGAAATAAAAAAACCTTCCTCCATTCTGCAGAAATATAGGAATAGTTCTTTCTGTCCAGGAAGAAAGATGGCAGTAATATACAATAAACCAACTGATACGAAACTATATTTACCTCCTATAGTAACTGAAAAATATTTTCTGTCGTCTGCACCTAAGAATCTAAGAGAACTGCATATCCCGGTAATTTCACCATCTCATGTTTTAATATCTGATATTATGGAATATATAGGTGACGATTGCATTTTATATGTACCTTATGGCACAAGTAAAGCTTACCAGGAGGATGGACGATACTATGCATTTAAGGAGATACGTGAAGATTCTCTTATAACTCGTATTTTGAATACCATGCTATACCAATATTACACTGGCAAACTGTTCGTAAAATTGATAGTTCATGATAATGTTCTGATAGTAAGCCTATTTATGTTATTTGTCTTCTACATGGCATATTGCTACTATAAATTTAAAAAGTGGAAAATATCATTTCGAGTTAGTCTAAAGACCTCTATACTTAGAATCCTGTCTATTGTTATTTCGTCTATATCAATAACTACAATAATGATTATGGTTTGGTTTATTTCATATTGGGGAATATATAACAATATAATTATGAATGAATGGATTAAAATAATTATAAGTAATTTAATAGCTATACCTTTCTCTTATATCTTGATATCATTTATATTTACAGGAGAGATAAATATCTTTAAATATGGATATTTTGAAATTAAAAGTATAATTATTACACAATATAAATGTATTACTAGTTTAGAAAATAAACGTCAATGAACTACGACATTTTCATTAGCTACCGACGAAATGGTGGTTATGAGACAGCACGACATATATATGATCTGCTTAAGCGAGACGGATATTCCGTCAGTTTTGACCAGAACAATCTCATGAATGGCAACTTTGATAAGGCTCTGCTTGACAGAATTGCCAAGTGTAAGGACTTTATCCTGATATGTGATGCCGACATGTTCCGCAGAACCATCGAAGAACAAGGTGACAAGGAGCATGACTGGCTCTTTGTGGAACTTGCTGAGGCTCTAAAACTTGACAAGAACGTTATTCCTATTATGTTACATGGTTTCACAGAGTTTCCCGAAGGACTGCCCGATGAGATAAAGGATGTAAGATACAAAAACGGTCCACAATACGATACGGCATACTTTGATGCCTTCTACGAGCGATTGAAGCAATTCTTCGTAGAGGCTTCGGCCAATGACAATATCGTTATCAAGGAAACTTCGAAAAAAAATGAAAATAAGCCTACTATTGGAACACGGTTGGCATTGCTACAACCAAGGAAAATATAACAAAGCTATGGATTACTTCCTTGAGGCTGCTGATATTGGATCGGCAAATGCCATTAATGCCATAGCTCTGTGTTACTTCGAAGGACATGGTTATGAACGTAACCTACAGAAAGCTGCACAATGGTTTCGATATGCAGCTGAGATGGGATATGCCAGTGCACAGCGTAACCTTGCCGACTGTCTTCTAAAAGGGTTAGGAGTGACACCCAATAAGCAAGAAGCTTTTGCTTGGTATATGCGAGGAGCTAAAAAGGGCAATAGTAAGTCGCAATATATGGTGGGCGAATGTTATAACAACGGCTGGGGCGTGGAAATCGACCAAATCAAGGCCAAAGAATGGTATGAAAAAGCTTCCTGTCAAGGATACGAACCTGCAATAGGAAAGTTGGAAACGAAAGAGTGAAAACCTTCTTTCCTGATGATAGGTTTGCCATCAACTTCCTCTCTATACATATAGAAATCAATAAAAAGCGAATTATGAACAAAAACAATTACACGCCACATCCTATCGATACGAAGGATGTGGCTTTGCCCAAGGGACTCGAAGCATTGGCGGAGAATATAGCCAAGAACGTACATGAGGTATGGTCGGCAGGTCGTATGAAGGATGGTTGGACGTATGGCGAAGAGCGTAATGATACAGAGAAGAAGCATCCTTGCCTTATGCCTTATGAGGAGCTACCAGAGGAAGAGAAGGAATATGACCGTAACACTTCGGTTGAAACAATTAAACTCATTTTGAAACTGGGTTTCAAGATTACAAGAGACAGCCAGTACATGAAGTGAAAAACTTTGCATGTTTTTTACGCATACTAATATTGAAGACTGTCTATAAAAAACACATATCTTGCAAATGGGAAATGCATACGATATATTCATCAGTTATAGAAGGGACGGCGGAGCACAATATGCCCGCATCCTTCAGCTGATGCTTTCGCAACGAGGATACAGAGTGTTTCTCGACTACGATGAGTTGAAGGATGGGGTCTTTGGAAAAAGAATCAAAGCTGCTATCAAGGCTGCTCCTGTGTTCATGCTTGTATTGTCGAAGGATTCGCTCGACCGTTGCAAAAATGAAGATGATTGGGTAAGAGAAGAGATTCTATATGCAATAGAGCATCAGAAGAAGATTGTACCGGTTAATCCCGACAAAGCGTTTGACGGTATACATGAAGCGATACCCGAAGCTATCAGTAGCATTACAGATATCCAGAATTCAGAAATCGATTTCGGCCAAGCATTGGGAGTTACCGTTGACTTGATGATCAGCAACCGACTGGAACCGGTTTTTGGAAAGCGTTCCGCCAATTCTCGGAAGGATGAAGACATCAATGCAGCAAAAATCACCTTACGTAAGATTGACGAACGTAACCGATTTATCAGGAGACTGTGTGTTGGCGTTTCAATATTCGTTGTTGTTATGGTAATGGTTTCTTGTCTGCTATATTGGCAACACTTGTCACAAAGAGAGTCTGCCGAACGAGAGAAAGTTACGCTGGAAGAACAACGAACCGAACTCGAGCGGAAATACAAGGGCTTCGGATTGGTACTCAGTCCTCACCTGTCACACCAACAGATGAACACCGTTGACTACATCCTGAAGAATATGGTATGTGTTAAAGACAATTCGTTATGGGTGAGTAAATTTGAATTTTCGGTTGGTGAATGGTACGGTCTGCTTGGTGGTGAATACAAAGACGAGCAGAAGTTCCTTCCGATGACAGAAATCTCGTATGGTGAGGTGTGTATGACTCTGCTTGACAGCTTGCGCAACATGACAAATATCGGCGGTTTCGACTTGCCTTCTGTAGACGAATGGCAATATGCAGCCCAAGGAGGCAAGTACAATGAAACAACAAGATTCGCCGGTAGCAACGATATTGAAAAAGTTGCTTGGTATGCCAACAACTCCGGTGATAAAGTGCATCCGTCAGACGGCCAACAAGGTAAGGAACCAAACATGTTAGACCTCTACGATATGAGTGGTAATGTAAGCGAAATGTGCAATAGTACATTCGGGACGCCCGTAAGCGGATCAATGAAATGGACATTATGTGGAGGCGACTTTAAATCTCCAGCAAACCAAGTTACTGCCACATCTACAAAAGGATTTGACACAGACGAGAAAAGCCCTACAATTGGCTTCAGGTTGATAATAAGAACAGAAGAATAGACCTATAAATACTAATCAACATGAACAGAATATTATTAATTCTTGTACTCGTTCTTGCATCAACATGTCTGTTTGCACAGAATGAAACAGAGGAGTCACCAATCCAAAAGGCTTATGAAGCCTGTATAGCAATGCGCGATGCTGTTGAGAACAATGATACTGCAATGATAAAACAAGCAGCGGAACAGCTTAAGAATTGCAACACACGCGACTTCTCCAACTTACGTTGCAAGAACGAACAAGGCTCGCTCAAAGGTCACATGGTGTTCGATGACGAGTTTGCCAATATGTTGGTTAGCGGTGAAGACGCCTATTCAAAGGCTGACACCATCAACGAGAACATAAGTCAAAGAGGACAAACTGCCGACGGCTCTATACGCACAAAGAATTTTCTTGCCAAAGCCGGGAAAAGCGTAAAATGTACATTCACGTCTAAAAACAGGCAGGATATTGCGGTTGTCGCTGAAGCAGGAGGACGAGTAACAATGAAAATTCGGGTCACAAACAAGAAGGGACTTAACAAGCGATATGATGACACCGAAGATGTCAAACGCGGTAAACCTAATAGGAAAACATCTTTTATATTGCCTAACAACTGTATGAACATCGTAGAGTTGGAGGTAATCAACTGCAGCAAGAAAGATATAAGCTTTGTAGTGATTAAAAACTAAATAACAATCTCCAAAAACTATGTACAGAATCTTATTATCTATACTGGCATTCACTTTCTGCCTGATAGCCAACGCCCAATCGGCTTCCGAAGCGCAAGCCCTTCACGACAAAGGCAAGCAATGTGTGAACGAAGGAAAGATTGCTGAAGGTCGCTCATATACCAAAAAAGCTTTGGATATGCGCAAACAACTATTCGGAGAAATTAACGAAGACTATATCACCTCGCTCAACAACTATGCCTTGTCCTTCGCGTTGGAAAACGACAACGCGACAGCTGTGAAATATCAAGAGCAAACAATGGCTCTTTGCGACAAGTTGAAGGCAAAGCTTGGAAAGCCACATAAGAATTACGGACTCTATGCCCTCAACATGGGACGTTTCTATTATCTAAGCAATAATATTGACGGAGCTGTGAAATATTGGGAATTGGCTCTGCCAAGCGTTGAGAAGTACAGCAAGATGTACGAGAGTCTTCTTGAATGGCTTGCCATGATCTACAGCGACCGTAACGACAAAAAGAATCTTATGCGCTTGATGACCCTGACAGAGGACCACAATCAGCACGAATTGAAAAAGGAGTGCAACGAGCCGAAATGTATGCTGGCAAGGGCTAATTATTATGCAACGAAAGGCAACTCGGTTAAAGCAAAAGAGTGTTTCTTGCGCGTGTTATCAATGAAGATGGACGACAGTCTAAAAGCGGAAGCGTATCAGGCGTATGCGAAATTCCTGGCTAACGCCAACGACATGGCTGCTGCTGGTGAATATGGTACACAATCGGCAAAGCTTATACTTAAAACGCAGGGAATGAACAATACTTATGCTTCCCAGCTCTATATGGCGGCTCTGTACTACCACATCGGCAAGCAATATCAGCAAGCAATCGACAACTTCAATGAAGTTATAAATTTCTATAAGTCGCAAACTTCTACAGAAGGCGACAAGGGCGATTTACAGCAAAATTCTGCGTTAAGAAAGATTGCCGAATGTAATAAAGGTGTTGGTAACGCACTTTCGGCTTTGAACAAATTCGACATGGCTGTTAAGGCTTACAAGCAAGCCGTGGCTTATTATGAACGATACGAACCCGACGGCGAGGAATATCCAAAGGCAATACTACGTCTTGCCAAGGCGGAGAAATTCAACAAAGAGTACGACTCGTCTATAGAACACCACAAGGCTGCTATGCTACTGTTCGAGACAAAAGGCATGTCGCAGGAATATACTGACGCCGCTTCTTCTCTAAAACTCTGTTATTTCTATGCTGGCAGGTCGGAAGAAGTGGAATATAATGACGAAGAAATGCTGAAGGCAAGAAACCGCAAGCTCGACAACATCATTATAGACGAGAAAGCTAACCTGCAAATGACTCGACAATATCTCGGCAAACTTACCTATGCCCGCTCACTTGCAACTATCGCCGGCTGCTATGCAATGAAAGAAGATTATGTAGATGCCGTAGCCTACTATCGTCAATACGTTGAGGCTGTGAGGGATGCCGTTAGAGACGAATTCCGTATGCAAAGCGAAAACGAACGTATGCTAACCTGGCAAGAAGAGCAACAAAACATAAAAGAAATGATGGAATTGCTAATAATGATTCCGGCAGAAAACACCTCGCTACAAGCTGATTTCGCAGCCGTAGCATACGACGCAGAACTCTTGGCTAAGGGCATATTGCTGAATTCGGCAATTGAGTTTGAGAAAGTGCTCCAGCTAAAAGGCGACAAGAAGATGAAAGCTCTATACGCAGAGACCAAGGAGAACGAGACACAGATACAGAATCTGCGCAAGAATGCCGGGAGTGATGACGACATGGCAAAAATACTAAAGCTGACCCAGAAGAACCAGGCGCTGCTCTTGCAGCTTTATAAGGGTTGTTCTGAATTTGCCGACTTCACCAATTATATATCATACGACTGGAAGGATGTGCAGCAGAAACTCTCACCCAAGGATGTAGCCGTAGAATTTGCCGTTGTCGGCACCAGCGCTTTTGACGACGAGAATGTCATCAAGGCATTAGTGCTCACATCTGAGATGAGCCAGCCCGTAGCCCTTACTGTCTGCACCCTTGCTGAAGCAAAGTCTATGCAAAGCAACGAGCGCCTTTTCGATGCCGCAAATAGCACCATCTGGAACAAACTGAAGCCGTATCTAAATGGTAAGCAACGGTTGTTCTTCTCGGCAGACGGCGTTTTCAACCTCATTGCCATTGAGTATCTCTCGTACGAAGGCAAACCTTTGTCTGAACATATGGAGGTGTATAGACTTTCTACGACAAAAGAACTCTGCTACAGCCATAAGAAGGTAGATACGACCAACGCTATACTCTTTGGTGACATAAACTATAACGAAGATGCAACAATGTCGCGTTCAACCAAGCAAGCCATTTCTGCAATGCGAAGCAATGGTCAACATGGCGAATTCGCAGACCTCGCAAACACTAAAAAGGAGGTTATGGAGATAGAACAGATTCTAAAGAGCGGAAAGATAAAGTCGGTAAAACCACTCATGGATAGGGAAGCAAGCAAGAAGGCTTTCTTGAGGTTGTCTGACACGAAGATTAACATTCTTCATGTTGCTACCCATGGCGCATATATTACAGACAAGAAAAACACCTCGGACACAGAGGCGATGTCGTATAGCTTGTTGGCATTTGCTGGTGCTAATCTCGACTCAACCGGAGTTGTGACAGCAGCAGAAGTCGCAAAGATGAACCTAAGAGAATGCGACCTCGTAGCTCTTTCTGCGTGTGAGACCGGACTTGGAAAGATGGGCGCTGACGGCGTGATAGGTCTGCAGCGTGGCTTCAAGAATGCAGGCGTACACACCTTGCTTATGAGTCTTAAGAATGTGTATGACAACTCTACTGCCGAACTGATGATATGTTTCTATCGAAACCTTATGGCTGGAGAAAGCAAACGCAAAGCTTTGATAAAAGCCCAGCAGGAACTGAGAAGTAATGGTTATACCGAAGCAAAGCACTGGGCAACATTTATCCTTTTGGATGCTTTCTAATGTACAGCAACCGAAGTACGGTAACCTTATTACCGCACTTCGGTAACATCATTACCGCACCTCGGTTATATTATTACCGCGCTATGGTAACATCATTCCCACGAAGCGGTAATCACAGATATATACAATCATTCATTTGAACAACCAAACTCCAATAAACACTTTGACGGTATCGTGTATGCTGTATGTATAGGTATGGGCTTTGCTGGTTTTGAGAACGTACTTTATCTGTTCGATAACTACGAGTCGTGGATCAGTGTCGGCATAGCAAGAGCCATGTTTGCTGTGCCTGGTCATTTCCTCACGGCTGTCATTATGGGCTATTATTATTCGTTGTGGCATTTCCGAATCGTACGCAATAGGCGCACATGCGCATTAATACTGGCTGGTCCGATTTTAGCACACGGAATATACGACGGCATATTGTTCTCAATGAATATAGACGAATCGTTAAGCTCCATTTTCCTCGTGTTATTCCTCTTGTTCTTCAACAAGTTAAGGAAAATAGGCAAAAATCACATCGCGGAATTGGTAAACCATTAAGTTTTGTTTATATAGCCAACTACAAAAACTGATTAGCTTTAAGTATATGGAACAACAGTTCAAATATTTTGCATTCATATCATATAGCACACATGATACGAAATGGGGAAAACGCATACACAAAAAACTGGAAAGTTATAGTATGCCTGCTACTCTCTGCAGCAAACACGGATGGAAACGCAAACCTCTTAATCCGATTTTCTTTGCCCCATACGACATCCAACCAGGCGGTCTGACAGAAGAACTGAAGGATAGATTGCGGCAGTCGAGAAATCTGATAGTGATATGTTCGCCTAATTCAGCCCAATCGTATTATGTCGGACTTGAGATTGAGTTCTTCCATCAGTTAGGACGTACCAAGAACATACATTTCTTCATAATAGATGGTGAACCGAACAGTGGCGATAAGTCTACAGAATGCTTCAACCCGAAGGTTAAACAGCTTGGCATCCCGGAGATACTTGGTGCCAACATACACGAGAAGGTATACCGATGGCCCTGGCTGAACCGAGAGAGGGCGTATGTGCAGATAGTCACAAAACTGTTAGGAGTGGAGTTCGACAGTATCTGGCAACGCCACCGACGTATGCTGCGGCAGAGAATTGCTATTTGGTTTATTGGACTGGCGGCTGTATTGGCTGCCTTGATCGGAACATGGCTAACAAACAGACCGGTGGATGTTGAGGTTGCGCTGAACGAGACCAGTGTCCATAATAAGAATCTGCCACCTCTGCATAATGCAGTAGTTACGCTGATGCTCGACAACGAAAAGAAAACAGACACGTTGAATACACTTTGCAGCACAGCTACTTTCACCAATATTCCTGCCAGTATGATTGGAAAGGAAGTAAGGGTACAGTTCAGGTGTGAGGATTGGTGTACCACAGATACAACTCTCTTACTAAGCAAAAACATCGCTTTAAGCATTTCTCGCGACATCAATGCGTTCGGACATGTGCGTTTCACAATGTATGATTCTCAGGTGATGCCCGTTGCAGGCAAAACCATTCGTATCGCTGGAGTGGAGGCTAAGAGCAATGATCAAGGCGTTGTAGATGCCATTATTCCTATTGAGAAACAAAACACTGTATATAACTTGACATCATCAGAAGTTTCGTTGGTTGACACTATTAAAGACGCCAAATGTGGAGACTCTGATGCTGTTTTCACAAAATAAAAACTAAACAACACATGAAAAATATATTATCTGTATTATTCGCATTGTTGATGTCGTGCATCACCGCATCTGCACAAATACAAAACGGATACGTGCGTTCGCAAGGCACGTCCTACAATCGTACCGGCTCGCCATTGAAGGGAGCGAGAGTGTTTGTCAAAGGACTTAACGGATCAAAAGTTACTGCACCCAACGGCACTTTTAATTTTAATCTTGGTGGGGGCAAGACGCAGTTTAGCATTAGCAGTGTTACATTGAAAGGCTACACCTTGTTGTCACCATTGGCTCCTGCATATAATGTAGGAAAAGCAGCCGTTGAGATTGTTATGCAATCGAGAGAAGAACGTATACAAAACGAAGCGCGCATCTCAAAAGTCATAGAAGAACGAATCACTAAAAGCTATAATGCCAAAACAAGGGAGTTGCAGAAAAAGATAACGACTTTAGAGAAAGCGTTGTCAGACAAGAAAAAGAATTCGGATGAACTCGAAACTCAAATACGCTCTCTTAAAGAACAGTTGGGCAACTTGGACAACCAATACCTAAAGCGCAACGAACTGATTGACAAAATGGTGGAAGAGTATGTCAACCTCGACTATGCCACAATGAACAATCGTAAAGCCGAATTGTGTTCATACATCGAAAAAGGAGAATTGGAAAAAGCCGATTCGCTGCTCAACACCATTGACATCAACAAGGAAATGAACGATATAAAGACTCTGAATCGCGATATAGAAGAGAAAGAGTCGATACTTTCGAAAGAAAAAGAGATACGTAAAAACAAAATAGAAACGGCATGTATGTATTGGAGAGGCAAGTATGACATTGCTATCCAAAATATGCAGTACGATTCCGCTGCCGTTTACGTTAAAAACTTAGCTGATGTGGATACTTGTAATTTCCAAAATGTTTTTGACTGTGCAAACTTTCTTCATAAACAAAATCGTTTTAGGGAAGCTGAAGAATATTATATCAAGATATTAAAAAAAATAGAACAAGAAAGCAATTCGAACAAAAATATACGAATAGATAATTTGTATAATAATTTAGCTGTTCTGTATAGCGATACTCAACGGTTTAAGGAAAGTGAAGATATGCATAAGGCAGCAATAGAGATACAAGAACGATTGGCAAAGGAAAATCCAAAGGCATATGAGCCAGACTTGGCTTCGGCATATAACAACTTAGCTAGTCTGTACTATAAAATTCAACGCTTGGACGAAAGTGAAAAGATATATAAGGCAGCAATAGAGATACAAGAACGATTGGCAAAGGAAAATCCGAAAGCATATGAGCCAGACTTGGCTAGTTCATACAATAACTTAGCTGTTCTGTACTATAAAATACAACGCTTAGACGAAAGTGAAAAGATATATAAGGCAGCAATAGAGATATGGGAACGATTGGCAAAGGAAAATCCGAAGGCATATGAACATCATTTAGCTATGTTATATAACAACTTCGCTGTTCTGTACAAAGACATTCAACGCTACGATGAAAGTGAAAAGATGTATAAGGCGGCAATAGAGATACGTGAACGATTAGTAAAGGATAATCCGAAGGCATATGAGCCAGACTTGGCTGGTTCATACAATAACTTAGCTCTTCTGTACAATGAAATACAACGCTTTAACGAAAGTGAAAAGATGTGTAAGGCGGCAACAGAGATAAAAGAACGATTGGTAAAGGAAAATCCGAAAGCATATGAGCCAGACTTGGCTAGTTCATACAACAACTTAGCTAATCTGTACAAAGACATTCAACGCTACGACGAAAGTGAAAAGATGAATAAGGCAGCAATAGAGATAAAAGAACGATTGGTAAAGGAAAATCCGAAGGCATATGAGCCAGACTTGGCTGGTTCATACTGCAACTTAGCTATGCTGTACAATGAAATACAACGCTTTGACGAAAGTGAAAAGATGTATAAGGCAGCAATAGAGATACAAGAACGATTGGTAAAGGATAATCCGAAGGCATATGAGCCAAACTTGGCTGGGTCATACAACAACTTAGCTGGTCTGTACAAAGACATTCAACGCTACGACGAAAGTGAAAAGATGTATAAGGCAGCAATAGAGATACAAGAACGATTGGTCAAGGAAAATCCGAAGGCATATGAGCCAAACTTGGCTGGGTCATACAACAACTTAGCTAATCTGTACTATAAAATTCACCGCTTTGACGAAAGTGAAAAGATGTATAAGGCGGCAATAGAGATACGTGAACGATTGGTAAAGGAAAATCCGAAGGCATATGAGCCAGACTTGGCTATGTCATACAACAACTTAGCGAATCTGTACAAAAAAATACAACGCTACGAGGAAAGTGAAAAGATGCATAAGGCAGCAATAGAGATACAAGAACGATTGGTAAAAGAAAATCCGAAAGCATATGAGCCAAACTTGGCTGGGTCATACAACAACTTAGCTAATCTGTACAAAAAAAATCAACGCTTCGATGAAAGTGAAAAGATGTATAAGGCGGCAATAGAGATAAAAGAACGATTGGTAAAGG
>ERZ1026874.287-NODE-287-length-33769-cov-10.393249_pt1 | contig 33769 bp, 33 predicted proteins | sample MGYA00380167_ERZ1026874 | MGnify/ENA primary metagenome ERZ1026874 (study PRJEB33269, sample SAMEA4719803) | human gut metagenome | biome: human-associated habitat; feature: organic feature; material: feces | place: Cameroon | collected 2013-10 ...
AGGTGGCGTTGTTTCGCAGCTTTAATAATCGTGTGTTACTTAGTTTTATAAGTTGGTAAGGTCATGAATTGCCTGAATGCTTCAGAAGGGTATTTTGGATGGATTCGGGTGATTCATGACTTTTAAAAGTTTTATCTATGAGAAAAATTTCTTTGATTGTTGTGCATTGTACTGCGAATAGGGCTGGCAGTACTTTGAGAATGGCGGATATTGACCGCTTTCATCGTTCGCTTGGATGGCGTGGCTGTGGGTATCATTATGTGATTCCTACGGATGGGACTATCGAAAGGGGTAGACCTGAGGCTATGGTGGGGGCGCATTGTAAATATCATAATGCACACTCTATTGGGGTGGCGTATGTGGGGGGACTGGCTGCTGATGGCAGGTCTCCTCAGGATACGCGTACCTTAGAACAAAAGAGGGCTCTGAATTTGTTATTGGGGGATTTGCATAGACGATATCCTAAGGCGTTGATTGTGGGACACTGTGACCTGGATCCTCGGAAGCCTTTTTGTCCTGGATTTAAAATTACTCATGAATTCTTGACTTGAATGGGTCTTTCTTTGTCAAAAATGATATCAATGAGATATTGGTTTTGCGCTCCGCGCTTTTTTTTAGTCAAAAATGATCATCAATGAAGTCATAAATGGTCTTCGTTTTTTTGCGCTTCGCGCTTTTTTGGTCAAAAATTATCATCAATGAAGCCATAAATGTTCATAAATGAATTTGCGCTTCGCGCTGGGAATGGTCATAAATTTCAATCAATGAAGACATAAATGTTCATGAATGGTTTTGCGCTTCGCGCTGGAAATGATCATAAATTTCAATCAATGAAGTCATAAATGGTCATAAATGAATTTGCGCTTCGCGCTAGGAAATGGCCATAAATGATTATCAATGAGACATAAAATTATCTTGTCATAAATTGCCATCAATGAGTCATAAATTTCCATGAATGTGCCATGAATGAAGGGGGATTTCGTGGGAATTTATGACTTGAACTATAAGATGTCTTGAGAGTTGGGGACTTTGATGTGCATGTACCTGTCTAAAAGGACGCACTCGTTGGTGTCTTTGACATAACCGTAACGCTCTGATTGTAAATGGCTTCTGCCAAAGTTGATGAGAAGACCTATCGGACTTTGGGTTAAACGCATGTAGTTGAATAACTGCGCTCTATGCTCTGGGAGTAGATTTGCTCTGCTCTTGATCTCTACTATGATGTCATCGCCTACTACAAAATCGGCTTTGTAGGTTTTCTCTAACTTGTAGTTCTTGTAATAACAATGTAATGCTTTTTCTCGCTCACTCTTTATTCCTTCGTCTGATAGCTCTAATTGTAATGCTTCTTGATATATGGGTTCTGACAAGCCGTAGTTTAATATGTGATGGACATGCATGGCTGCTCCTATTATCTGAAAGACGATATCTTCATATTTCTCGAAAGTTTTCATGTTTTTAGTTTTAGATTTAACTTTCGACAAAGGTAAGTTTTTTTAGTCAAAAATGAGAATCAATGAGATATAAATGTTCTTTGTTTTTGCGCTTCGCGCTTTTTGGGGTCAAAAATGATCATCAATGAAGCCATAAATGTTCATGAATGAAATTGCGCTTCGCGCTGGGAATGGTCATAAATGTCAATCAATGAGATATAAATTGCCATAAATAAACCATCAATATTTTTAGTCATGAATGACTGAATTACCATAAATGAGGGAGGGATGACTATATGATGTTGCTGACACAGACGCGGTCGATGATGCGTTGATAGATTTCTCTGACCATGTACATGGAAGGGACTACGGAGAGGTTGCAACGAGTGGCTATGAGTTTGAGACCACGAACTATACTCTCGCGGACTGTCTTGACTTCACGACGAGCTCGCATGTGGTCGGTGGTTGTGATGAAGGGAAAAAGATAGTCGGTGGTGGATGGATAACGATCGGCTATCTCTTGCATGGCTGCATCCCAAGGTATGGTTACTTGCGACTGACTGGTTGCCTGGGAGGTGTAGGTTAAGGAAAATCCTTTGACGTCACTCTTCTTTATATAGGCTATGTCGGTGAAACTGATGCCTCGACCATAAATGCTGAACAGAAAAATGTCGCGAGCAAATGTCATGGGCTTGGAGTCGGAAAGGTCGGCATAACGCATGCGACGTAACTCGGTGTCGGTGAGGATTTCACGATCTTGCTTTATGGGCATGGTTGCCTTTATGCCTTGCAATAAACGTATGGAGGGGACTAAACCGTCTTTGGCTGCTACGTTGTAGATGGCATTGAGTTGGTTGAGATAAAGACGGGCTGTTGACTCTTTGCGTCCCTGCAACACTAACCATTCCTTGAATCGTGCCATGAAGTCGGGGGATAATTCTCCGAACGACATTTGCTCCTTACCTATGAAATGGGCTAAACAACGAAGAGCTGCACCACGATTGTGGGCTACATCGCATTTGCCAGCTGCATTGTTATGGACTATGGTTTGACGAGCGTATTCAAAAAAATCGGTTTGCATAAAGAATGGGGTAATTGAAGTCATCGAAAGCGTCTAAACTTTTCTGACGAAAATTAGATTTAAACTTCATAAATGTTTAGACAACTTCGTTGTTTATTCAAACAGGTAGCCGTAGTGGGTCTTTAATGTTTCTGCCTCTACTGTCCAACGTTTGGCACGTTCTGCCTTGGATGGCAGGGAGGACTGGATGTGCTCTATCTCTTGCATGACTCTTTTGCCTGCTTCGAAGATGGGGGTGAGTTCGTTCTTGAATTGATGAACGAAGGGGGCGTAATAATAGCCTATTTCTTCGATCATAAAATAGAAGGTGTCGAAGGCGTCTTGGATGTCTAACTTTTTTTCTCTAACATCGGACAGGGTTTGCAGACGAAGGATTTCGATGTTTTCGACTTGGGCTGCTACTTCTTGCGCTGACTTTACTGGATGGAAATAGCGATCGATAAAGGCATTGCGTTCGTGCAAGTTGCGCTTATAGAAGATGGTGCATGCTTTTTTGTCGGCTTCGTTTTTGTTGACTTCTTCAAAACGTTCGGCATGGATGCCTGAGATTGCCATTGCCATTCCTCCTACGTCCATTACTAAACGACGGTCGCGAGCGATGCGAATGACGTATCCTTCGAGTCCTGCATATTTTCCTGTTACGATGCGGAGTAAGGTGCGGTTTTTGGAATAATAGACAAAGGGACGAAGCAGAAAGCGCAGACGTTCGGGGTCGGACTCTGCTATTCGCATAAAGGGTTCCATCTGATTGCATGGAATGGTGGCAACCTTTCCAGTACTGCAATTTTTACAGAGTTTGCGCGAGGGCATTTTCTCATCGAGATAGGTTTGGAGGGTTTGGGGATTGCCTTGTAAAAACACTAAGCCGCTGACGGATGCGGTTTCTACTTGACGTACGCCTCCTTTGGTGCGATGGCGCGGAACGAACTTTAGGGTTTTATGAACAAAGTAGGTGATGCCGTCTTTTTGGAGTTGTTCTTCGAGATACATTACCTTTTGATGGTGTACAAAGAGGTAGCACCAAGAGGTTGTGGTGTCCTTGGTTTTTAGACAATGTTTTACCTCTGAACCAGTCGCGTGGTCTGGCTCAGAATGAAGGGTGCCCTTTTGAAAGTGTTTGTTTTCAAGGGGTTGAAAACATTTTGTTTCGTTGGCTGTAGACTGAGAACTCGTGCAATCCTGCTTCATAAATTCTCTGCTACTTTATGTCTGTTGTATGGTGTTGCTGTTGAATGGCAGCACCTTTTAAATTGGCGTTCATCGTTGGGGATGATTGTGCCAGTTTAACAAGGACATTGTTCATATCGTTGAATGTATTTTGTCAGTTTCTGGAGGGTTTTAAATGTCACATGAACCAAAAGTATTGATTTTCGGCATTTTAGCTCTCCATCTCTGGCTTGGGGTCTCTATCAGTTCTTGCGTGTTTTCGTATAGTAAAACAAGACCCAACAAAAATGATATTGATAATCAACACCCTTCAAACAAACGTTCAATCCATTTGTTAAACAATTCAGCAAAAAAACGAAGAATCGTAAAACTTTCTTCCCTTAAAATTGTAGCGTATAAAAGAAAAATTGTACTTTTGTAGCGAAGTTCGTGTTTTACTATACGAAAACACGAACACCCCCTACCCTTTTATATTTTGTTTTTTGTCAAAAATGATCATCTATGAAGCATAAATGTTCTTCGGTTTTGCGCTTCGCGGTTTTTTGGTCAAAAAAGATCATAAATGGTCTTCGGTTTTTTGCGCTTTGCGCTTTTTTTTGGTCATAAATGATCATCAATGAAGCCATAAATGTTCATAAATGATTTTGCGCTTCGCGCTGGGAATGGTCATAAATGTTCATGAATGAAGCATAAATGTTCTTCGTTTTTGCGCTTCGCGCTTTTGGGGGTCAAAAATGATCATCAATGAAGCCACAAATGTTCATAAATGGTTTTGCGCTTCGCGCTGGGAATGGTCATAAATGTTTGTGAATGAGATAAAAACCAAAATTTACAAACTGTTTTTTTAGTCAAAAATGACCATCAATGAGCCATAAAATCCCATAAATTTTTATTTTTGAATTTCCATAAATACCCCCTTTCGGGGGTTGGCTGGCGCATGAGAACCTCAATAGAATGTAATACTTAATACTTAACACTTAATACTTAAATCTTTACTTAACACTTAATACTTAACACCTGATATCTTCTGTATTATCATTTTGTTGGCTTCGTTGATGCGGGAGGTGTCGATGGAGTTGAGGTAGACTTGGGTGGTTTTGAGTGAGGTGTGTCCCATGCCTTGACTGATGATGGCGATGGAGATGTTCATGTCTCGGGCTATGCTTGCCCAGGTGTGACGGGCTACGTAGGTGGTGAGGGGCATTTGAAGTCCTATCATCTCTCCTATTTTCTTTAAGGCGCGATTGACGTTTTCTTGCATGCGTTGGTATTGTCTGTATTCTGTGCCGTCTTCGTGAAGGATGATGGGGAATAGATAGGGACTGTTTTGGGTTTGATGGGCATAACGGTCTACTACTTCTTGTTGCGCTTTTTCCCAAGCTATGGTGAGGTATTGGTTGGTCTTTTTACGACAATATGACAGCATGCCATTGCGGAGGTCGCTCTTTCGCAAATAGGCGATGTCGACAAAGGGCATGCCACGCATGTAGAAACTAAACATAAAGATGTCGCGTGCAAAGGAGAGGATATGGGATTCGGGGAGTTGTAATTGTGCTATGGCTTTGAGCGCTTTCTCGGAAATGGCTCGTTTGGTGGTTGGGACATAAGAGAGGCGCACGCTACTGAAAAGGTTGGAGTGGGTTAAATAACCTTGGGGGATTGCCTTATATAATAAGGTGTTAAGGGTGCGCAGATAGAAACGGATGCTGTTGGGTTGTAGTCGGCGATTGATGAGCCATGCTTCGTAACTTTCTATGATATCGGGGGTGAGTTGGGAGAAGGCGAGGTCTTTGTTTTCGCGAAATTCTTTGAAGCGTCGGTAGGCACTGGCGTAGTTGCGGGCTGTGCCTTGTCGCTTCATTTGCTCTTTTTTCGATATTTGTTGTTGAAGGAAGGTGAAGACGGTTTGGTAGGGGGCGAATGTTTGGAATACTTGACTGAGGGTTTCTAACGATGGTTGGGGATGGGTTGCTTGGATGGTGCTGAGATAGTCGGTGCGTTGTTTTAATTCCCAAGCAAGGGTGGATTGCATTTGTAACAAATATTCTCTACGCTCTCCGGATGGGGGGATTAACAGGGAGGCGGTTTGGCTATCCCATTCTTTTTGAAGGAGATGGTGTGGGGTACGTATCCATTTTGTGTGGCGGTTGTGTATCAGTTGATAGTACAAGGTTCCTTCTGCATGGGGTATGGTGGAAGGACGGAATTTTAATTTTATGGTTATCACAGTTTTGTATTTATGGGTTGATTATAGTAATGTTCAAAAAAAATAACTTGTGCTTTCGGGGTCAAGCTGGCGCATGAAGCAATGTTTCGACATAAATGTCCATCAGATTTAAGTATTAAGTAATAAGTATTAAGTATTACAATCTACTAAGCGAACGACTGTTTGTGTTTTTAGTCAAAAATGTCCATCAATGAGCCAAAAATGTTCATAAATTATTATTTTTGAATTTCCACAAATAACCCCTTTCAGGGTTGGGCTGGCGCATGAAGCTATGTGATGATGAGCTAAAAAATAGAAACAGAAAAATTGCGGAAGTTTTTTTAAACATTACTTTAAAAGATAAGTTCTGAGGGGAGGATAACAAAAAAAGTCTTCGATATTGCTATCGAAGACTTAGTGATTGTAGCGCCTACGGGAATCGAACCCGTATACCATGCGTGAGAGGCATGTATCCTAACCATTAGATGAAAGCGCCAAGTGCGGAAGCTGGGGGATTCGAACCCCCGGTACGGTAAACCCGTACGTCAGTTTAGCAAACTGGTGGTTTCAGCCACTCACCCAAACTTCCTTTTTCTCATTTTCATGAGGCGTTATCTCTCAAACGCGATGCAAAGGTACTACATTTTTTTAAACTACCAAACCTTTCTGCAAAAAAAATGCACTTTTATCCATTTTTTTCCTGTTTTTACGCGTTTTTCCCTCTATTTTGATGAATTATTCGAATATTTCGGGGTCTATGATGTTCATTTCGGAGATGTGGGAGATGGGGATTTCGGTTCCATCTTGCAGTATGATTTTATGTTTTTGCTCGTCGAGTTTTTGTAGGCGTTCGGTATTGGTTTTATATACCCCACCCTTTTTTAGGGAATCTGGCACGAAATATTCTATTTTTATGATGGGGTGTGTTTGTTGGTGTATGCGCAAGAGATTGAACACGCGGTCGAGTTGTTCGCGTTGGTCTTCTTCTAATGGTTTCCATTGTTCGGTGTAACGTGCTCGTTCTTTTAATGCTTCGTAATGTCCTGCTACGGCTGCAAAGGCTCCGAACTGTGCTGCACGCGATAAGGGATCCATGGGCTTGTGATGCTTGGATTGATAATGGGGTAAATGGATTATATCGGCATACTTGGCTATGGTTTGTCTTTCTGCTTCTGTTGGTTCTTGAGGCATGAAATGTTATATTTTTGTCACGAACTACTATGTTTTTTTAGTCAAAAATGTCCATCAATGAGCCAAAAATTTCTTTAGTCATAGATGACTAAAGTGCCATAAATGTTTTTAGCCATAAATGTCCATGAATTATTATTTTTGAATTTCCATAAATAACCCCTTTCGGGGTTTGGGCTAACGCGAGAAATTTATGGCTCATTGATGGACATTTATGACTAAAAAAAATCATAGACATTCTTGACTAAAAAAATCATAGATATGACTAAACAAAGGATTTAGAAATTCCATTTAAGACCTAAACAGGGACGGCACTTAAAACCAAGGGTTGAACCAAAGTTGTTGCTCAACTCTATTTCGGTACCTACATTCAAGTTATCGCAACCGAAATGACGACCTACGTTGTACCATAACTGGGGTTCGGTGATGAAGATGGTGTGCTTGGTTTTGGTGATGTCTGTGCCATCTGCATTAGTTCCTGTGATGTAGGTGTGGTCTTCAAACCATACATCGGAAAAGCCATTGAAGGTTAAACCTTTCAGTCCAAAGATGTCCTTACAGGTCCATACGGCAGTGAACTGCATGGGTACTTTACTGTCTGCCTGACGGATGTACTTATATAGGAGTTTGAGATTGAGCGTATTGTTGTAGCTTTGGTCGTGCAAGAAATAGTCTACGCCGGCTAACCAAGCGGAATTGATGGGATAGCTCTTTGTGATACCTCCATTATATTCTACATGAAGACTTAAAGGAGCTAACTTGGTTTTTTGCCAGAAGTTGAGACAACGCGCTATTTCAAGATAGGTTCCACCTGGAGCTAAGCTGTTTTTCTGAGTGTCATCGTGTTGCTTGTAGTTGAAGTCGTGGTCGATGAAGAAATAGGTGTTACCCCATTTATCGGCTTTGAACATTTCGAGTGTCATGGTGACGTACTTGCGGTCGGTACCCATGTCATAGAACACTTGCATATTTACTTGTGCCATGGCTTGCTGAAAGAGCGTTAAGCTGAGCACGAGGAAGAGGACTTTTCTGAGATTGGTTTTCATTTTTTATTCGAATGCGTAATTAAGAATGAATAGCAGAGCAAGAATGATGAGTGTGGCATTGAGTTCGCGCCATTTGCCTGCACAAAGTTTGATAATGACGTAGCTGAGGATGCCTAAGCAGATGCCATCGGCTATTGAATAGCAGAGTACCATGGTAATCATGGTGATGAAGGCGGGGAAGGCTTCGGACACATCCTCTAAATTGATTTTCTTTACGGAGTCTACCATCAAGACGCCTACCATAACCAATGCACCACTGGTAGCTGCTGAGGGTATGAGCATGAAGATGGGCGATACGAAGATGGCAAGGATGAAGAGTATGCCTACGAAGAATGAGGTTAAACCTGAACGACCTCCTTCGGCTACACCTGATGCGCTCTCGATGTAGGTGGTGATGGTGCTGCTACCTAAGAAGGCTCCTGCTGTGGTACCTATGGCATCGCTTAGCATGGCTTCCTTCATGTGAGGTATGCGACCTTCGATGCTTGCTCCTGTTTTTTGTACCAAGGCTACGAGTGTGCCTAAGGTATCGAAGATGTTGATGAGCAACAACGAGAAGATGACCATGAAGGTTTTGAGGGTGAAGAAGTCGGTGAAGTCGAACTTACAGAAGATGGGGGCTATGCTATGGGGGGCTGACACGGGCATCCAAATGTCGGGTATTTGGGTTACGTGCATGGGGATGCCTACGAGGGTGGCTATGATGATGCCATAGAACAAGGCTCCTTTTACACCACGTACCATGAGCATACCGCTAAGTAATATTGAGAAGATGCCTAACAAGCACTCGGGAGTGAAATTGCCGAGTTTGACAAAGGTGGCTTCGCTGGCTACAATGATATGGGCATTTTTAAGACCGATAAAGGCTATGAACATACCGATGCCTGCTGATATGGCAAAGCGTAAGTTGGTGGGGATGCAATCGAGGATTTTGTCGCGAATGTTGAGGAAGGTTATCAAGATAAAGATGATGCCTTCGATTAACATGATTGCTAAGGCCTGTTGCCACGACAGTCCCATTGCTTGGCAAAGGGTGAAGGCGAAGAAGGCATTCAAGCCCATGCTGGGGGCTTGTGCAAAGGGTAACTTCGCCATAAATGCCAATAGCAAGGTGGCTATGGCGGATGCGATGGCTGTACTGGTGAACAGTGCCTCACGACTCATTCCTGTTGTTGAAAGGATGTCGGGATTTACTGCTAAAATGTAGCACATGGCAAGGAAGGTGGTTAGTCCTGCCACGAATTCGGTTTTAATGCTCATTTTCCCTGCATCAAAGCCAAAGAGTTTTTTTAGTAGCATTTTGTATGTTTAATTTGTTAATTATCGAGGTTTGCGCTTCGCGCTTGAGGGATGGCATAAATAATATATTTGCGCTTCGCGCTTGGGTTTGGTCAAAAATGTCCATAAATGAGACAAAAAATTCCATAAATAGATTTGCGCTTCGCGCTTAGGCTGGTCAAAAATGTCCATCAATGAGACAAAAAATTCCATAAATAGATTTGCGCTTCGCGCTTAGGTTTGGTCAAAAATGTCCATCAATGAGCAAAAAATTCCCATAAATGTTTATTTAGAAAATTTCCACAAATAACCCCTTCGGGGTTTGGCTGGCGCATGAAACGCATGACTATAAGGACTAATTCATTAGTTTGTATTACTTATTACTTGATTTTACTTAGTTTGTATTACTTATTACCTATTACTTGATTTTACTTAGTTTGTATTACCTTACTTGATTCCACTTAGTTTGTATTACTTATTACTTATTACCTATTACTTGATTTCACATAGTTTGTAATACTTAATACTTAACACTTAATACTTAAATTCTTATTCATCCTTCGTACTCGAAGCATCCATAATGTCTTTAAAGGTTTGCTTGATGCTGCGATAGATGAAAACAAAGAAGCGAGCGATGCCTTTAGCTGCAGCTATACTCAGACATCTAAAATTAAGGACTAAAAAGATGAGACCTGCGATAAGGGCTTTAAGGGCAAAGACAATGCCTTTGAGCAAATAGTCTGCCGCCATAAGCAAGAGTTCTACCACTTTGACTTCGCCTTGCTTCACGTAAGGCTGCACACAACGATAGCCTGCCATCCATAAAAGAGGAATGCCTACACCTGCCAGAACATAAAGTATAACCCAAAGTGCATTGCTGGCTGGATTAAGTACGGTGGGATGACCACCTACGGCTTCCCAAGGCAAACCATAGTAGGCTACCTTAAGCGCACTAACTACTTTGAAGGCTATGATGTGGAAGGCAAAGATATAGAGTGTATTGTCGCCAATGTGTACGAGCGAACGTTTGAGAAAGGTGTTATGACGGTCGATAAACTGTGAACCATAAGCTATGGCAAGGAAAGCGGCTATGGCTGGAAGGAAGATGGAAACGAGGTCGATGGTGGTGCCATTGAATGCCATGCTTGAAGGGAAGAAGAAGGATGCCACGAGTAAAAGCACTATGCTGGGCAAGGCTATCTTCCACGTAAGATTTTCAATTACGTTGTATTGACGTAAGAGGAAACCTGCTGCCATAAACGATAAGCCTAAGAGTTCGCGATAACCTCCTTGGGCTAAACCTGTTATATGGAGTCCACAGGTGGTCTTCCACAATGTTAGTAACAAGCCACACACAAGGAGTGCCCAACCAGCTTGTTGGTTGGAGGCAAAACGGGGACTTTTACGTATGACTTTAAACAGTACCAAAAACAATAGGCTGGCTACGAATAAGGCTCGGAAGAACCAAAAGGTGCCGCACAGAAAACTGTTATAGCCCGACATATTGAACACGATGCTCCATAGGTGCTGACTCCATTGGGTCCAGTTATAAGGATGGAGTACGCCCATTGTGGCATTACCGAATTGGGGTTGTTCACTCAGTATGCCACAGGTGAAGAGCAGGTTGTGCAGAATTAGGAAGAAGACGCTCCAACGCACAAAGGGTAAATAAAGTCCTTTGATGCGGTGCATCACAAAGCTGCGCTCATCACTTAAATACTTGGTGTGGAAGAAATAGCCCGCACAAAGAAAGAAGATGGGTACATGGAATATAAACACAAAGTGCGAAAGCCAACCACTGATGCCAGCATGCGAAAGTACTACACAGATTATGGCAAGGGCTTTTACGATGGTTATTTGGGTGGAGCGCTTGTTCTGCGTGGAAGGTGGTGTTGCGGTTATACTATTTTCCGATTGCAAATCTACGTTCATAATGATTAAGTATTACAGACTATTGAATATCAAGTAGCATCAATGAGAAAAAAATGTCTTTGAAATGTTTTTTGCGCTTCGCGGTTCTTTTGGTCATAAATGTCCATGAATGAGACAAAAATTATTCTTGTCATGAATGACTGTTTTATTTTGGTCATAAATGTCCATGAATGAGACATAAATTACCATAAATGTTTTTGCGCTTCGCGCTTGGAAATGGTCATAAATCATTCTTGAATGGGGGTATGAATGACTTTTTTATTTTAGTCAAAAATGTCCATCAATGAATCAAAAATGGTCATGATTATGCACGCGATTCATCGACTTCGTGCATCACAAAGTCGCCAAGTCCGCTATTGTCTCCTTCTTTTTTATCGCATTTCACAAAAGGACTGAGGAAGTGGAAGAGCCAACCTTTGGTCTTTTTCCAACGTCCCCAATGCTGCCACATCTCTGGTGTTAGTAGGAAGCAACGGGTGTCACGGTCGTGAAAGAAGATGTTTTGCAACTGAGCGGTGGTGTATCGATCGGCTACAAGCATGTTGCATTCATAGTCGAACGACAAGCTACGACTGTTGAGATTGGCTGAACCAACAAATGAGTAGAGACTATCGACCATCATGATTTTGCTGTGATGAAATCCTCCTGTAAAGAAATACATCTTGGCACCTGCCTTCATGAGTTTGTGGGCATTATACTCTACCACACGTGGCGTGACGGGGATGTCGCTCTTTTGCGATACCATGATTTGTACATCGACACCACGACGTGCTGCTTTTTTGAGGGCTCGCTTGATGTGACGACACAAGGTGAAATAGGGATTGATTATCAATATTTGCTCTTGGGCATGCTCGATGGCATGAACAAAGGTGTCGTGAATGATGCGCGGACTTTCTTTGGGGTCTCTATTAACCACACCTATCGTTTTGCTTCCTGCTGTGGGAGTGGTGTCTTGCTTGAGCATGCCAAAGTCCTTGCGTGCATCACGTCCACCTGGATAGTATTCGGGACCATGCACGTCTTGATGCGTTACACGATTCCAAAAGTTGATGAACACTTTTTGCAACTCTCCTACTACATCGCCTTCAACACGGGTGTGTATGTCGCGCCACTCACCAAACTCTGGTTTGCCCGTAATGTAATAGTCTGCCACGTTCATTCCTCCCGTATAGGCTATTACGCCATCTATCACTACGATTTTGCGATGGTCACGATGAAAGACGTGGTTTATCCAAGGAAAACGGATGGGGTCGAACTCATAGATTTCTACACCTCGCGCACGCAAACTATCGAGATGACGCGCACGCAACGGACGGTTATTGGAACTGTTGCCAAAACCATCGAAAAGAGCACGTATCTTTACACCTTCGGCTGCCTTGTGTACTAAAATGGCAAAGAGTTCTTTGGAAATGGAGTCGTTGCGGAAATTGAAATATTCAAGATGTATGCTCTGTTTGGCTGCACGCAAAGCAGGGAGAAGATCGTCGAACTTCTCCTTTCCGGTCTTAAACACCACAAGACGGTTGTTGCCTGTAAACTTTACGCCGAAGTCTTCTTGCAAAAAGCTTACTATGTCTGAATCGCTGTGCTTTGCGGGGCGACACTTCTGTGCCAACGCTGGCAAATAGATAAAATGGCTCAAGAATATGACAATTAAGAATGCAAAGATATGCCGCAAAGCGGCAGGTAGTGAATTGTATGGATGCATTTAAATCATCGAATAGTTTTTTAATAAAACGCGGCAAGTAGGTATTTCAAAGGATTTCGAAACACCTGCTTGCCCGCTTTATTTTAAGTAGGTATTCAAAATTATTTTATACTATCAATACCAGTTTTTTTTCAGTTTCATATTGCCTTGCCGCATTCTTTTGCCCCTACAGCTGCCTTTCATCAGTCACGTAGCTCGCTACGCTCCTTCTTCAAGACAACTGTAGAAACAAAACAATACGACAATTCAATATAAACTAATTTTGAATACCTACTTATAGGATGACACTCCTTTATATATATAGGAATGTTTTCCCTTATATATATAAGGAGTAGCCCCTTTAAATCATTGTGCTAAACGAGTCGACCACCCCTAACAAGTGTTTATGCTCGTCTACTACCAAGACGGAGTGAATTTTGTGTTGATGCAATATTTTTTCAATCTGTGTAATCTTGGTGTCGGGCGATACTTCCTTAGGGGTGCGTGTCATGATGTCGGCTACTGTAAGTTGGAAGAAATTATCTTGCGAATTTTCCATAGCACGACGTATATCGCCATCGGTAATAATGCCTGCAACACGATCGTTCTCTACGGCTACGCACAAGCCTAAACGACCATTGCTCATGTGAATAACAGCTTCGCCCAACTTCATGGTGGGAGGTATGGTTGGCAAGTCCTCAGTACGCATCACATCGCGTGCCTTGGTTAACAAACGCTTGCCTAATGTGCCACCGGGATGGTATTGTGCAAAGTCGGATGCCTTGAAGTTGCGAGCTTCCATCAAGGCACATGCCAAAGCATCGCCCAAAGCTAAAGCGGCTGTGGTTGACGAGGTGGGTGCCAAACCTAAAGGACAAGCTTCGTGACTTACGGCTGCATTGAGGTGAGCAGTGGCATATTCTGCCAAAAGGGAATGGGGATTACCACTCATGCCTATAACGGGGATGTTATTTTCGAGCAGATAGGGCAAGAAGCGTAACAACTCATCGGTTTGACCTGAGTTTGAAATTGCTAACACTACATCATCGTGCTGAATAACACCTAAGTCGCCATGAAACACATCGAGCGGATTGATAAAGAAGCTCGGAGTTCCTGTTGACGACAATGTGGCAGCTATCTTGGCACCTATGTGTCCACTCTTACCAACACCCGTTACTACCAGTTTGCCTTTGCAGTTGAGTATCAGTTCTACTGTTTTATCAAAATCACCGTCAATGTTGGGGATGAGTTCGAGCAGGGCTTTGGCTTCGTCCTCAATACATTTGATGGCTGTTTCTGTCCATTTACTCATAATATAAGATGTGCAGTTCTTTTCTTGTGAGAGCTGTTTTATATGATTAGTTATATCAATCCTCTTTTGCTAACTTTTGGATGAGGGCTTCGAGGTCATCAAGATAGAGCATGTTGGGTCCATCGCTCTTTGCATGATCGGGATCGGGATGGGTTTCGAAGAAATAACCTTGCGCACCAAAGGCTTTTGCTGCCATTGCCATTTGGGGAACAAACTGACGGTCGCCACCTGTTGTGCCTCCTGCACCACCTGGACGTTGCACTGAATGTGTGCAGTCCATTATAACACGGTCGGCATATTGCTGCATTAGGGGCAGATTGCGAAAATCTACAATCAGGTTGTTATAGCCAAACATATTGCCACGCTCAGTGAGCCAAACTTCTTGTGCACCTGCTTCGCGACACTTTTCAACTGGGAAACGCATGTCATCGCCCGAAAGGAATTGGGCTTTCTTTATGTTGACTACGCAACCAGTCTTAGCAGCCTCAACCAAAAGGTCGGTTTGACGACAAAGAAAGGCGGGTATTTGCAACACGTCTACCACTTCGCCTGCAGCTTTGGCTTGATAGCTTTCGTGTATATCGGTGAGCAAAGGGAGTCCGTATTTACTCTTCACATCAGCTAACATTTGAAGTCCTTTTTCAAGTCCAGGACCTCTAAACGAGTGGATGGAGGTGCGATTTGCCTTATCGAACGAAGCTTTGAAATAGAACTTCATTCCTGTATGTTGTTGAATTTCAACCAACTTTGCTGCTACGGTATCAAGCAATTCGGCTGATTCAATGACGCATGGTCCTGCTATAAATATCGGTGTCATGTTTTTTTCTTTTTACGAACGCGAAGTTAGTGCAAACCGAGAGAAGGACAAAACAAAAGTCAAAAAACTTTTGATTTTCCTTAGGGAATGAATTCTTTACTCTGTTTTTTAGGTAGCAGATGTTTCAAAACAAAATACAATCATTCAAAAAAAATGAAAGAAAAGTGGCGCGGTATTTATTTTATTCCTACATTCGCCATTGGGTATGTGCTTAAAGCCATACATATGGCACATGCACACGCTCGCATAATCCTAAAAACAAGTAGCCTTATGAAACATTCCATGTTAATTTTGCCCTACGCACAAGATGCCTTAGAACCACGCATGAGTGCGCAAACGTTGTCGTTTCACCACGGCAAGCACTTGCAGACTTACATTGACAACTTGAACCGTTTGGCTGAAGGTACGCCCTTTGCTGACATGCCTCTTAAAGAGATTGTACTGAAGGCTGATGGTGCGCTGTTGAACAATGCTGCACAGGCTTGGAACCACATTTTGTTTTTCAAGCAACTTTCTCCACAACATGTTAATATGTCGTCGGCACTTACACAGGCTATTTCGGCACGCTTTGGTTCGGTAGAAGCTTTCCGCGAAGCTTTTGAACAAGCTGCTATCAGTTTGTTTGGTTCTGGATGGGTTTGGTTGGCACTTGACGAAGCTCATCAGTTGCAAATTGTGTCGGAACCCAATGCGGGAAATCCTATCAGAAAGGGCATGCGTCCGCTGATGTGCATTGATGTATGGGAACATGCTTACTATCTGGATTATCAAAACAGAAGAGCTGACTATGTGAAAAACTTCTGGTTCTTGATTGATTGGAACAGAGTGGAATCTCGCATGCATAACGATGAATATCTGCTTTATTACTAATGGGTGGTTCTAAAAATTCTGATTTTAAAATTCTAAAATTCTGATAGTTGCTTTGCACCCTCTCGCATGTGTCTTTTAGTCAGTTCATTCAGTCACATAGCCCGCTATGCTCCTTCGTTCACTAACTAAAATACACACACGATAGGGCACAAATCAACTTATCAGAATTATTAGAACCACCCTAATCAGTAAATACCATTTTTGGGGAATTGACTAAATACCATTTCACGCGTAAGACTCACCTCTTTAGGGGGTAGATGCGCGTGAAATGGTATTTTTTTAGGTCAAATAATCCCGATTGGGGTGAGGTTAGCGCGTAAAACATGGATTAAAATCACCATTTCTTTGTTTTTTTACACCGAAAAATATGCGTAATTTTGCAACTCATCACTTCAACATAACTATAATAACGTGACGAGAATAGAAAAAGAAAAAAGAATTATTGCACTGATGGTGCAATTCTATTGTAAACATAAACTACAATTGAATGAGTTGCCAACAGAATATGCTGAACTCATTACGTATGCGCATCGCCGACTTACACACTGCAAGTTTGGCGAACAGAAAAAAGCATGTAAGAAATGTCCTATTCACTGCTATGCACCACAAAAGCGCGAAATGATGCGCCAAGTTATGAGATGGTGCGGTCCACGCATGCTTATTTGGCATCCCATTATCACATTAAAACATTATTTGTAACTTCCAGTTCCCTTCTTCAATGAAAGTACTTTTCTTAGTTGTAGGCAAAACTATCGACAAACACCTTATTGCCTTAATAAACGATTACACCGAACGGGTGAAACACTACATGCCTTTTGACATGGAGGTGATTCCTGAACTTAAAAACACAAAGGCTTTATCTCCCGAACAACAAAAAGAACGCGAAGGAGAACTTTTGCAAAAACAACTGCGCGATGGTGACCACGTGGTGTTATTGGACGAAGGTGGAAAGGAATATAGATCTATTGAATTTGCTGCCTATCTTGAAAAGAAACAAACGTTAGGTGCACGAAGATTGGTTTTTATTGTAGGTGGACCTTATGGTTTTTCGCCAGCCATTTATGCTTTGGCTAAGGATAAGTTGTCGTTGTCTAAAATGACTTTCTCACACCAAATGGTACGTTTATTCTTTGTGGAACAGGTGTATCGTGCCATGACTATATTGCGTGGCGAACCTTATCATCATGAGTAAGATGTATAGCTTTATAGGGAGATGGCGCACCTTTGTGTGTTCGATGGGATTGCTTTGTACTTTATTGCCCCTATTTGCCCAAAAGCATATCCGCATTATGGAGTATAATGTTGAAAATCTGTTCGACACCATTCCATCGACTACTCATGCCGACAATGACTTTACACCAAAGGGGAGTTACCAATGGACCAGTCAACGGTATTGGAGTAAACTCTCAAAAATATCGCGTGTTATTGCTGCTGCAGGCGAGGAACAACCCATCGACTTAATTGCTTTGATTGAGGTTGAAAACGACAGTGTGCTTTCGAACTTAGTGCATCGCACCAAACTTTGGCGAATGGAATATGATTATGTCATAACTCACTCGCCTGACGTGCGTGGCATTAACGTAGCTTTGATTTATCAACCTCATCGTTTTCAACTTATCAGCAAAAATGCTTTACGCATAGCACCTCCTAAACAAAATGCCAGACCTACACGCGATGTTTTGCATGTAACGGGGTTGCTCTTTACAGGAGATACGTTGGATGTTTTTGTCTGTCATTTTCCCAGTCGTCGGGGTGGAAGAACGGCTATGCTTTATCGGGCTGATGTTGCTAAAGCTTTGCGCAATGAGGTGAACTTGGTAATGCAACAAAGGCGCGATGCACACATTATTATAATGGGTGACTTTAATGCTTATTATCCCGAAGCTATTTTTACAGAACATTTAATAACGGAATTACCTCCTGCACTTCCCCACTCCATCACAGCCAACACACTTTATTTGCTATCGCACCAAATGCACGGACGTGGTGATGTGGCTGGTACTTATAAATTTCAAGGAGTATGGAACCAATTGGACCATTTTATAGTAAACGACAAACTCTTATATAATAATACCTCACTTACCAACGCATTGCACACACGTCCTCAAGCATGTCGCATTGTTGACTTTCCTTTTCTACTACAAACCGACAAAAATGGTATGGGGCTTCATCCCTACCGCAGCTTCTTAGGCAATTATTATCAAGGAGGTTTCAGCGACCATCTTCCCCTCATACTCGACTTGTATTATTAAAAAGTCGTCTGTAAAAGAATATGTAAAAAGTTACGGAGAATATTGATAATCTCCGTAACTTTTTACATATAAAATTAGCTATTCTCAATTAGTAATCGTATATTTGCATAAGATAGGCTGCACCTCGGTAGAACATTCAAGCAAGCTTGATGTTTTACACTCGGTTTGCACTATCTTTGCATAAAATAGGCTGCACCAAAACAAATAAGAACATGAATAAGAATACGATTTTTGACACAATACAAAAGAAAGGAGGATTCATAACCACAGGTGAAATAAAAGACCGTAGTGAATATGAACAACTTCGTCGTGCAACAGATAACGGAACTCTTATGCGAATACGAAAAGGGGTTTATGTTAAAACTTCTGCTTTGGCTAATAACATGATTGATGTAGAACGCATTATACCTAATGGAGTTCTATGTCTGTATAGCGCATTTTCACATTTTGAACTTTCTACACAAGTACCATCAGCAACTTGCATAGCCATTGAAGCTAAGCGTAAGGTTCGTTTGCCAGAATATCCTCCTATAGAACTCTTTTTTTGGAAACCAGAGAACCTGAATTTTGGCATTATTCAAAAACAAATTTCAGGATATATAGTACGTATCACAGATATGGAACGAACAGTTTGTGATGCCGTAAAGTATCGAAATAAAATAGGACTTGATGTTTGCGGTGAAATTATAGATAACTATCTTAAAAAAGAGAATCGCAATATATCATTGCTCCACGATTACGCTAAAAGACTAAGAGTAAAAAACATCCTAACCAAATATTTGGAAACAAGACTATGACAAAGAATACAGGAAAATCTATTAGAACACGTTTGCTGAACCTTGCAAAAGAGGAAAAACAAGAGTATATGAAGGTCTTAGTCAGATATTTACACGAGCGTTTGTTGTTTCGTATATCTGCAAGCCCTTACAAGAGACACTTCCTATTAAAAGGAAGTTCGCTACTATTTGCCTTAGATGGTTTCAAAGCACGTCCTACTATCGATATAGACTTATTGGGAGAACGCATCAGTAATGATAAAAAGAATATAGAAAAAGCTTTTCAAAAAATTTGCTGCATTGAATATGAAGAAGATGGCGTTTTATTTGATGCAACGTCTTTGAAGTTAGAAGCTATTGCTGTTGATAAGAAATACCCTGGTATTTGTGTAAAAGTGAAGGCTTGCTTAGATACAATTATCCAACAAATATCTATTGATATCGGATTTGGTGATGTAGTAACTCCCTATCCTCTACCTTTAGACTATCCCTCATTATTACCAGATATTCCTACCGCAGAACTATATGCGTATTCATTAGAAACGTTGATTGCGGAGAAATTTCACGCAATGATTGATCGTGACGAGAGTAATAGTAGAATGAAAGACTTCTTCGATGTATACCAATTATTCATCAATCACGATATTGATAGAAGCCTCCTTGCTGAAGCTATTGTTAGTACTTTTAAAAATCGAAATACAATTTATAGAGAAAATATAGCACTCTTCACAGAAGATTTCGCACACAATTCCATACGTAACATTGGATGGAAGGCTTTCTTGAAGAAAATACGTTGGAAAGAACAACTCGATTTTTCTGTTGTTATGAACTGCATTAAAGAAAACCTACAAGTATATTGGAGTAAAAAATTATTGGGAGATTAACTTTGACTATTCTTCCCACAACTCTATCTATACCCAAAAAAATCTTGCCAATCAAAAGAAGGAACTTTTGATTGGCAATACTTTTTTAAATACAAACCTTAAGCATTTCCCTTGAAACGATTTTTCAATACGGGTTCGCAAGTAAGGTTAACACCTAATTTCTTAAAAATCTTTTGGTCTACCTCGCTCAACATCACAGTGCAATGCACTTGACAATTGCGAAGCTTGGGTAACTGCTCTAATGCCTTTTTGCAATTCTCATCGTTCTCTGACAATACGGAGAGAGCTACCAACACCTCGTCGGTGTGCAGACGGGGATTGTGACCACCTAAATAATTGATTTTGGTGTATTGAATAGGTTCAATCATCGACTGAGGAATCAACTTTAAGTGATGGTCAATGCCTGCCAAATGCTTCATAACATTGAGCAACAATGCAGCACTACAACCTAACAACTCGCTTGAGTTGCCTGTTATAATCGTGCCATCTTCTAATTCAATGGCTGATGAGGTGTGACCTGTTTTCTGCAAACATGCCTTAGCTGCTGTGGTGGTGCGACGGAAGTCGGTGTTAATGTGGGCTTGATTAAACAGCATTTGTATTTTGCTGATTTCAGCTTCGTTGCAAGCACCACGCGCCAACTTGTTAGTTGCCTCATAATAGCGACGCACAATTTCGTTTTTCGAAGCCTCGCAGCAAGCCTCATCATCGCTGATGCAGAAACCTACCATGTTTACACCCATGTCAGTAGGCGACTTGTAAGGATTTGAGCCATAAATGCCCTCGAACAACGCATTCAACACAGGATAAATCTCAATGTCGCGGTTGTAGTTAATGGCTATTTTATTATATGCCTCCAAATGGAATGGGTCGATCATGTTAACATCGTTAAGGTCGGCTGTTGCTGCCTCGTAAGCAATGTTAACAGGATGCTTCAACGGAAGGTTCCATACGGGGAATGTCTCGAATTTAGCATATCCTGCACGCACACCACGCTTGTTCTCATTGTAAAGTTGGCTTAAGCAGACAGCCATCTTACCGCTACCAGGACCAGGTGCTGTAACGATTACCAAGGGACGCTCGGTTTCTACAAAATCGTTCTTACCAAAACCCTCATCCGAAGCAATAAGTTTAACATCGTGTGGATAACCTTCAATTAAGTAGTGACAATAGGTTTTGATGCCATCGCGCTCAAGACGTTGCTTAAACTGTATGGCAGCAGGCTGACCATTGTAGTGAGTGATAACAACCGAACCCACCATAAAACCCAGATTTTGGAATTCACCTCTCAGACGGAGCACATCTTCATCGTAAGTAATGCCCAAGTCGGCACGCTTCTTATTCTTTTCGATATCAGCGGCACTGATAACGATAACAATTTCAATGCTATCGCTTATCTTTTGGAACATACGCAACTTGCTGTCGGGCAAAAACCCTGGCAACACACGACTTGCGTGATGGTCGTCAAACAGTTTACCTCCCAATTCGAGGTAAAGTTTACCATCAAACTGAGAAATTCTCTCTTTAATGTGTTCAGACTGAATCTTCTGATACTTCTCGTTGTCAAATCCTATTTTCATATTGTCACAAATTATCTGGCAAAATTAGCAAAAGTTACGCGCATAAGCATAGTGTTTCGCAAGCTTTTTTCTAAAAAATGCACTACGATACATTGAGTTGACAAAACGAAGAGTCTTCCCTTAAAGATTTTGACGCAAGTTTACATATCAACAAAACTTATAGGTAAAACAAAGTAAGGATGTTTTAGTAAAAAGAAAACGATGCCATAGATTGCCATGTTTTGTTTACAAAATAACGCATTTCTTATTCTATTCAAGAAAAAAAACACCACAAATACAAACTTTTTCTTTCATTTGTTTGGCAATTAAACAACAATGCTATACATTTGCAAACAGAAATAATAAAAACAAGAGCAAAATGTTATACAACTCAATAAATAATAACTATTGGTGGCGCCGCTTACAACTTATAGTCGTAGGCTGACAAACCGTATAACATCCTCTCCTTCATTTTTTTTGAATGCCATAGTTGATTATGAATACAAAGCGGTACGTCGATGCTTACGACGGTACCGCTTTTTTCATATCTGCTTTTACAAATAGAACAAAAACAAAAAACTTGACATATATGAGCCAATATGATGTAACCAACAACGGGTTCTTTGGACGCTACGGCGGTTCGTACATTCCCGAAATTTTGCAAAAGTGCGTAAGCGAATTGCAAGAGAACTATCGTCGCGTTATTGACAGTGATGATTTTCAGAATGAGTTTAACGCTTTGCTGCGTGACTATGTGGGACGTCCTTCACCTCTCTATCTTTCAAAAAGTTTGAGCCACATTTATGGTTGCAAGATCTACTTGAAACGAGAAGACTTGAACCATACAGGCGCACATAAGATTAACAATGCCATTGGTCAGATTCTGTTAGCACGTCGCATGGGTAAAAAGCGTATTGTGGCTGAAACAGGTGCTGGACAACATGGGGTGGCTACAGCTACGGTATGTGCTCTGATGCAGATGCCTTGCGTAGTTTACATGGGAGCATTAGACGTGGAACGTCAAAAGCCTAATGTTGAGAAGATGCGACTGTTGGGTGCCGAAGTAGTAGCCGTGAAAAGTGGTAACCAAACACTGAAGGATGCTTGTAACGAAGCTATTCGTGATTGGTGCTGTCATCCCGAAGATACATTTTATTTAATTGGTTCAACTATGGGTCCACACCCCTACCCCGACATTGTGGCACGCTTACAAAGTGTTATTAGTGCGGAGATACGTGTACAGTTGCAAGAAAAAGAAGGACGTCCTACGCCCGACTACCTGGTAGCTTGCATTGGTGGTGGATCGAATGCTGCGGGTACCATCTTTAACTTCCTCGACGATAAGGACGTACGCATTATTTATGCCGAAGCAGGTGGTAAGGGTGTTGATTCAGGACAAACGGCTGCCACTCTGAGTATTGGCGAAGAAGGTGTGTTGCATGGTTTCCGTTCGTTAGTAATTCAAGACAAAGATGGACAAATTGTGGAGCCTTATTCTATCTCTGCAGGACTTGATTATCCTGGCATTGGTCCGCTCCATGCTCATCTTGTAAAAACAGGACGTGCCACTGCATTAGCCATTAACGATGATGAAGCTTTAGCAGCTGCTTACGAACTGAACCGCATGGATGGCATATTGCCCGCCTTAGAGTCTGCCCACGCATTAGCTGCCCTACACCGTCTACACTTTAAGCCCAACGACATTGTTGTGCTCACCCTCTCAGGACGTGGAGATAAAGACATGGCAACCTACTTAAAGTTTAAAGATCAGTTTAAAGATTAGTGTTAAAAATGCAATGTTTAAGAAGTACACATTAGAAAGTAATACACCTAAGATGCAACACATTAGAATGTAATACTTAAGAAGTACACATTAGAATGTAATACTTAATACTTAACACTTAATACTTAAAACCTTATGTTTTTCCACTATACAGTAAAAACCACGCCACTACCAGGTGATTTAAGTACCCCGGTAAGCACCTATTTAAAGGTGCGCGACCTCTTTGCACAAAGTGCACTAATGGAGAGTTCAGACTACCATGGGAGTGAAAACAACCGTTCGTTTATTGGATTAGAGCCCTTGGCTTCGTTCAGCGTCAGTCATGGAAAGGCTGTGATGGTATATCCCGACAAATCCATTCACGAAGAAAAGATAACCGATACATACACCGTGGCAGATGCCTTTGAGCAATTTATTGAAATGTTTCATGTTGAAGGTGCTGACAGCAGTTATTGCGGTTTGTATGGTTACACCGCCTTTAACGCTGTGCGATATTTTGAAAACATTGCCATAAAAGACAGCAAAGAAAGTTGCAACGATGCCCCCGACATACATTATATATTATATAAGTATCTGTTAGTGTTTAACGACTTCAGCAGTGAACTGAAACTTTTAGAGATGATTGCCGATGGCGAAGCCTGTCAGTCAGAACACATTGCCAGTGCAGTAATGAGTCGTAACTATGCAACCTATGCTTTTCATGCAATAGGAGACACAACCTCACCTTTAACAGACGAAGAGCACAAGGCAAACATACGTCGAGGCATTACACATTGCAAACGAGGCGATGTATTTCAAATAGTGTTATCGCGTAGGTTTGTGCAAAAATACGAAGGAGACGACTTTGAGCTGTATCGTGCTTTGCGACGCATCAATCCTTCGCCCTATTTGTTCTACTTCGACTTTGGGGGCTTCCGCATCTTTGGTTCTTCGCCCGAAACACATTGCCGCATTGCAGACAATGGCATGGCATATATCGACCCTATTGCAGGAACCACGCGTAGACAAGGAAATTGCGAAGCCGACCAAAAGGCAGCGGCTGCCTTGCTTGCCGACCCCAAGGAAAATGCTGAACACACCATGTTAGTAGACTTGGCACGCAACGACTTGAACAGACATTGCACAGATGTGAAAGTTGACTTTTTAAAAGACACACAATTCTATAGCCATGTTATTCACCTCGTAAGTCGTGTTAGCGGAAAAGTACGTCCTGGCACAAATCCCATCCAACTACTTGCCGACACCTTTCCAGCAGGCACTCTAAGTGGAGCACCCAAGGTGCGAGCATTGCAACTCATTAGCGAATATGAGCCACACAACCGTGGTGCCTATGGAGGTTGTGTAGGGTTTATAGGACTTAACGGCACATTAAACCAAGCCATTACCATCCGCTCGTTTATCAGCCGTAATGGAGAATTGTGGTTCCAAGCAGGAGGTGGCATTGTTGCCGCAAGCGATGAGGAATATGAATTGCAAGAAGTTAACAACAAATTAGGGGCATTGCGTAAAGCCATTCTGTTGGCTGAAACACCCCAAGAACAAACAGACCGCTGAACACACATTCAATATCTATGAACATTCTATTGATTGACAATTACGACTCCTTTTGCTACAACCTTTTTCAAATGCTTGAAGAAGAAGGAGCCAACGTTACCGTATGGCGCAACGATTGCTTTAAATTAGAAGATGTGGCAGCATTCGACAAGATTGTACTTTCGCCAGGACCAGGCATCCCTTCTGAAGCTGGGTTATTGCTACAAGTAATTGAACACTATGCTGACAGCAAACCCATCTTAGGTGTTTGTTTAGGCGAACAAGCCATAGGCGAATATTTTGGCGGAACACTTTACAATCTGCCACAAGTGTTTCATGGTGTGCAAACCCCAGCACACATTATAGCAAACGACTACCTATTCGATGGCATTGCACACGACATGCAAGTTGGACGCTATCACTCGTGGGTGGTGAAGTCTGAAAACCTACCCGATTGTTTAGAAGTAACAGCTATAAGCGATGAAGGACAAGTGATGGCATTGAAACACCGCACATTCGATGTACACGGCATTCAGTTTCACCCAGAGTCGATTCTCACACCTTGTGGAAGACAAATCATTGCCAACTTTGTAAATCACACATGCAATGAAAGAAATTCTTGAACATCTCTATCAACACAACATACTCACACGCCAACAAGCTCACGATGTGATGTTAGGCATTGCCGATAAGCAATATGCGGAGGCACAAGTTGCCTCATTGCTCAGTGTTTATCGTTTGCGCAATATTCATGTAGACGAACTATTGGGCTTTCGCGATGCACTCATTGAACGTGCATTGCCCATAGACCTTTCAGCCTATCACGCACTTGACATTGTAGGTACGGGAGGCGATGGTAAAAACACGTTCAACATCTCAACTTGTGCTTGCTTTGTTGTGGCTGGTGCTGGCTATAAAGTGGCTAAGCATGGCAACTATGGTGCCTCGTCAGTAAGCGGAGCGAGCACAGTGCTTGAACAACATGGCGTGAAGTTTACAAACAACGTTGACACACTAAAACGGAGCATTGAAACATGTGGCATGGCTTATTTGCACGCCCCACTCTTTCATCCTGCCTTAGCAGCTGTAGGTCCCCTGCGCAGACAACTGAAAGTAAAAACCATCTTCAATCTGTTAGGTCCATTGGTAAATCCTGCGCACACCTCAAGTCAACTTTTAGGAGTGGCTACGCTCGAACAGATGCGTCTTTACACCAACACATTGCAACACATCGGCATTAACTTTGCCGTGGTTACCAGTTTAGATGGTTACGACGAAATTTCGCTGACCGATAACTTTAAGGTGATGACGAACCACTCTGAAAGTATTTATCGTCCTTCAACCTTAGGTTTGAAGTTAGCTTCACAACAAACTCTCTTTGGTGGCGAAACTACGGCTGAGGCTGCAGCCATCTTCAGCAATGTGCTGAAAGGATGTGCTACCGATGAACAACGCGATGCTGTGCTCGTAAACGCTGCCTTCGGCATTAAAACCATTTGTCCCGAAAAGGACATTGAAACCTGTTTGGAAGAGGCTCGTGCCTCATTGCTAAGTGGAAAGGCACTAAAGACCTTCGAACATTTTGTAACCCTCAATGCGTAATGACTCATGAGCGACATTCTGAAACAAATTATTGAAACTAAGAAAACGGAGATTGAGGCTGCCAAACAAGCCATTCCCTATGAGGTGTTGCTAAACCAATGTGCTGCAATGCCCCCCGAAACGCGTAGCATGCGACAATCTATTCTGTCGCACCGCGGAGGCATTATTTCTGAGTTTAAACGTCGTTCGCCATCTAAAAACTGGATTAAACGCGAGGCACGAGTTGAAGATATCATTCCAGCTTACGAGGCTGCGGGAGCTGCTGCCATTTCTGTGTTAACAGACAACACTTACTTTGGCGGTAGTCTGCAAGACTTAATTAAAGCACGCTCTCTTACCAACTTGCCTATTCTGAGAAAAGATTTTGTGATTGATGCCTACCAACTGCTCGAAGCACGTGTGGCTGGGGCTGATGCTTGTTTGCTTATAGCAGCTGCATTGGGGGCTGACAAATGTCATGAGTTAGCAGAAGTGGCACACAACTTAAAATTAGAGGTGCTCTTGGAGGTGCATTGTGCTGAAAAATTGGCTGCTTACAGCAAGCATGTGGACATTATTGGGGTGAACAATCGCAACCTAAAGTTGTTTAAAACCGACACTGCCATTTCTGAAGCATTGTTTGCCCAACTTCCTGCTCAGGCTTTGCCCATCTCTGAAAGCGGACTACTTAACAACCAAGTAGCTCGTCACTTACAAGAGATTGGTTATCGAGGTTTTTTGGTAGGCGAAGCTTTTATGAAAACCGAGAACCCTGGCGAAGCCTTGCAACAATATATTGAACCTTTGAATTAAGCGCAAAAAAAAGATGATAATAAAAGTGTGTGGTATGCGCGATGCTGAAAACATACGTGCTGTTGAACAAACTGGTGCTGACTGGATGGGCTTTATCTTTTATAAAAAATCGCCACGCTACGTGAGCCAAGTGCCCGACTATTTGCCACAACAAATGAAGCGTGTGGGGGTTTTTGTGAATCCCACCTTTCGCGAAGTAATGGACCATGTCAACAACTTTGGTTTGCATGCCGTGCAATTTCACGGAAATACCTTGCCCGATATGTGTCAAGCCTTTCGCGAACGTGGACTCATCGTTATTCGTGCGCTGCCTGTGGTTAGCACATTTGTGGCTGACACTGCTGAATACATGGAAAAAGTAGACTATTTTCTCTTTGACACGCCCACACTGAAGTTTGGCGGTAGCGGACGTACGTACGATTGGCAACTGTTGCAACGCTATAATGGGCAAACTCCTTTTTTACTGAGTGGTGGACTCTCACCCCATTCTGTAGCATCGTTGCAAACTTTTTCACATCCCTATCTTGCTGGCTACGATCTTAACAGCGGATTTGAAACAGCACCTGCCCTTAAAGATGCCACGGTGTTACAATCTTTTATCAAACAAATTAAATGACCTTTTGATTATGAACCGCATTCAACAACTTTTCAATAATAAGAAAGAGAATATCCTCTCAGTTTATTTCTGCGCAGGAAATCCTACGCTCGATAGCACCACACAAGTGCTTGAAGCCTTGCAGCAAGGTGGCATTGACATGGTTGAAATTGGCATTCCCTTTAGCGACCCTTTAGCCGATGGTCCTACCATTCAAGCTGCTTCGGCACAGGCGCTTAAAAATGGCATGAGTGTTCACAAACTCTTTGAGCAACTTGCCGATATTCGCACTACCATTCACATTCCGTTAGTGCTGATGGGCTATCTTAATCCTATTCTGCATTATGGCTTTGAAGCTTTTTGCCAAAAATGTCAAGCCATTGGCATTGATGCTTTAATTATTCCCGACCTTCCCTTCGACCTTTATGAGGCGGAATATGCCGCTATGGCTCAGAAATATGGCATTGAAATGATTTTCCTTGTCACGCCCGAAACTCCCGAAGCACGTATTCGCACCATCGACACGCACAGCAACGCCTTTATCTACGCCGTAAGTTCTGCTTCGGTTACGGGGGCACAGAAGTCGTTTGACGAAGCCAAACAAGCTTATTTTAAAAGACTTGAGGACATGCAGTTGCGCAACCCGCTACTTGTTGGTTTTGGCATCTCAAATCGTGCTACACGCCAGGCGGCTTGTAACCACACGGCGGGTGTTATTGTGGGGTCTAAATTTGTAACATTGCTGCAGCAAGCCTCAACACCCACACAAGCCGTAGAACAACTATTGCAGGCTCTCAACAAATAATTAAGTATTAAGTATTACAAACTAAGTGAGTAACGCTGATAATGCGCCCTGAAGGCAAACTGTGCATAGTCCAGGGCAACACCCTGGGGGCATTTATGGAAATTCAAAAATTAAAAATTTATGGGAATTTGTGGCTCATTGATGGACATTTTTGACTCCCTCCCCAAGCGCGAAGCGCATAAATAGTTTGTAATACTTAATACTTAATTCTGTTGGACATTTTCGACTACCCCCAAGCGCGAAGCGCAAATAAATATTGTTTTACAAAACTTTTAGACTTTACAGACTAATAGGTATTCGTAATGTTCAAAATTAGTTTGAATTATTGCTGCTATATAACACCTTCTGAAAACTGCCATGAATCTTTGGTGCAAATGCTATTCAAAGGTTCATGGCACTTTCATTTTTATTTCTTACTTTTGCATACACCAAAAAAATATTCGTATGAAAAAAAGATTATTCTTTGCAGCCCTTGCCTTGTTGGCATTCACAAGTACGGCTTCTGCTCAAAACGAAGCACATTACTATTTACAATATCAAGACGTGGCAAGTAGCCTCAACCTTTTACCTCCTCCCCCACAACCAGGAAGTGCCTATTTCAATTATGATGAGGCACAATATAAATGGGGAAAGATGCAGCGCATCACACCTCGTGGCAAACAAGCCATTGAGGATGCGAACCTCAACGGACCGGCATTGGCTAAGGCTTTCTCTGAAGCTTTTGGCATTACCATTTCGAAAGAGAATACACCCGAGATTTACCGTCTGATAACCCACATGCAAGAGGATGGTGGTGACTTAGCTACACGCGAAGCAAAGAACCATTACAACCGTATGCGTCCATTTATGTTTTTCAACGAACAGTCGCTTACGCCTAACGACGAGAAGTGGCTTGCTACAAATGGTTCGTACCCTTCAGGACATACTTCAAAAGGGTGGTCGGTAGCTTTGGTCTTGGCTGAGGTGAATGTGCCACGCCAAAACGAAATTCTTAAACGTGGTTTCGAAATTGGTCAGAGTCGTGTAATTTGTGGCGTACACTATCAAAGCGATGTTGACGCAGGACGTGTTGTAGGCAGTGCCTTAGTTGCACGCTTACATGCAAACGATGCCTTCAATGCACAATTGGCAAAAGCAAAAAAAGAATGTGCTAAACTTTATAAGGAAGGTAAAATCAAATAATAGTAAATAGGTTTTGAGGTTATGAGGTTATGAGGTCTTTGGTTCTAAAAAATGCTCATAACCTCAAAAATCTAAACTCTAAACTCAACCCAACTCTAAACTAAACAAATCGTGCGAGCTATCTATACTATTCTGCTTCTTGTTGTGTCGAATGTTTTTATGACATTGGCATGGTATGGACATCTTAAATTACAACATACGGGGGTAAGCAAAAACTGGCCCTTAATTGCGGTTATATTCTTTTCGTGGGGCGTTGCTCTTTTTGAATATATGTGTCAAGTGCCTGCTAATCGCATTGGGTTTATAGGCAATGGCGGTCCTTTTAATCTTATGCAACTCAAGGTTATACAAGAGGTTCTTTCACTCATCGTGTTTAGCATTGTTGCCACCGTCTTGTTTAAAGGTGAGGCTTTGCAATGGAACCACGTGGCAGCCTTTTTGTGCCTTGTAGCTGCCGTCTATTTTGTTTTCATGAAATAAGGGGAACACACATATATATATATGGAACAAAAGAAACTGCAACCTGAATACAAGTTGCATCGCCGACTACAAAAACAATTAGGTGAAGCCATCAAAGATTTTTCGCTGATTGAAACTGGCGACCATATACTCATAGGGCTTTCGGGTGGAAAAGACTCGCTGGCATTACTTAACTTGTTAGGCGAACGCATGACACGAGCTGGTGGACGATTTAAAGTGGAAGCCATACATGTGCGGATGCGCAACATTCACTATAAAACCGACACCTCTTATCTGCAACAACAATGCGACCGTTGGAACATTCCTCTACATGTGGTTGAAACTGGATTTGAACCTGACCGAAACGAAAAACGTACACCTTGCTTTTTATGTTCGTGGAACAGACGTAAAACACTTTTTACGACTGCACAAGAATTGGGGTGTAACAAAATAGCTTTGGGACATCACCAAGATGACATTCTGCGCACGGCATTGATGAACCTCATCTTCAATGGCACTTTCTCTACCATGCCTGTACGCATCAGCATGCGAAAGTTTAAGATGACCATCATACGTCCTCTTGCTCGCATGCACGAGGCGGACTTAAAGACATGGGCACAAATGCAACAATACCAACCTGTTGACAAACTTTGTCCCTTTGACGGGGTGTCGAACCGAACCAATATTCAACAGGTTACAAATGCCATGCAACAACTCACTCCCGAATATCGCTTTAACCTGTGGCATGCACTGCTGAAAGCTGGCGCACTAATTGAAGAATAATTTTTCAAAAAAAATCCCCATGCCTATCACACAACCTACTTACATTGCCATCGACTTGAAGTCTTTCTTTGCTTCGGTTGAATGTGTGGAAAGAGGACTTGATCCGCTCTCCACAAACTTGGTTGTGGCTGATAGCAGCCGTACGGACAAAACTATTTGTTTAGCCGTTTCTCCCTCGCTCAAAGCTTATGGCATTGGGGGACGTGCCCGATTGTTTGAGGTGGCACAACGCATGCGACAGGTCAACGCACAACGGTGTTGTCGCACTTATGCCCATCAACTTACGGGGAAGTCGGTATTTGCCACCGAATTAGAGCAACACCCCGATTGGGAAGTTGACTATATTACTGCCACACCGCGCATGAAGCTTTACATCGAGTATAGCCAACGAGCTTATGGTGCATACCTTAAATATATAGCCCCCGAAGATATTCACATTTACTCTATCGACGAGGTGTTTATTAACGCTACGCCCTATTTGGATTCTCTCGATACGAATGCACACAATTTGGCTCGTCTGCTCATACGCGAGGTTTTAAATGCTACAGGGGTAACAGCCACTGCGGGCATTGGCACGAATCTCTATTTGGCTAAAATAGCTATGGATATTGTTGCCAAACATTTGCCTGCCGATAAGGAGGGTGTGCGCATAGCACAACTCGATGAAATGTCATATCGCACCCAATTGTGGAACTATCGTCCCATTTCTAAGTTTTGGCGTGTGGGTAATGGCATTGCTCGCAAACTCGAACTGCATGGCATGTTCACGATGGGAGATGTGGCACGACAGTCTGTACGAAACGAAGAGGTTCTTTACAAACTCTTTGGCGTTAATGCTGAATTACTCATTGACCATGCTTGGGGTTGGGAGCCTTGCACCATTCAAGACATTCGTGCTTATCGCCCAAGTTGTCAATCTTTGAGTCGCGGACAAGTGTTGCAAGAGCCTTATACCTTCAACAAAGCTCGCGTAGTAATGCACGAGATGGCTGATGCGATGTCGCTTACTTTGCTTAGCAAACGCTTGGTTACAAACCAGCTTGTTATTGACATAAGCTATGACCGCGAAAGCATAAATCTGCCTAACTTTCAGCAAGTGTATCATGACAGCATTGTTACTGACCACTATGGCAGAAGTGTGCCCCACCCCACACATGGTTCTGCCCGTTTAGAGGATTTCACATCATCGAACAAAGAAATATGCAAAGCTGCCATGCAGATTTTCGACCGTGTTGTAAATCCTCACTTGCTTATACGCAAAATGACGATAAATGTCTGTAACATTCAGCGCGAGGAGTTTGTGCCCAAACAACCTTCGCAGCCCATTCAATTAGACTTGTTTACCGACTACGAAGCATTGCGCAAAGAGCAAAAAGCTAAAAAGCAGCAAGAAGAGAAAGAGCGTCGCATTCAAGAAACTATTCTTCAAATTAAAGAGTCCTTTGGCAAAAATGCCATTCTCAAAGGTCTTAACTTTGCCGAAGGTGCCACAATGATTGAACGCAATTCACAAATTGGTGGACATAAAGCGTAAAGAAGTAGATCACAGCTGAAGTCGTCTAAACTTTTATGAAGTTCAAGATTTGCCTTTATTTTTGAAGCAATCTTGGGTATTGAAGAGGGAGTGTAGCGAACTACACGACCGATGAGAGCTCAAAAAGCGATCAAAAAGAAAGGTGAAGATTGAGTTTAGAAGAAATAAAAGTTCAAATCTAATCTTCGTCAGAAAAGTTTAGACTACTTTATTATAAAACACATTTTTGCCGTTTCGCATAAGGAAGCGTTGTGTATAAAAACAAACGGTTGTACTTTTGCAGCATAATAACAAGTTTTCGTGGTTCTTATCCTTGGATATAATTTAATCATAACAACATATGAAAAAGATTTTATTATCATTATTTGCATTATGCTGTTTTTCGGCAGTAATGGCACGACAGAAGACACGTAACCTGTCTGTAGAATTACTTGGTGCCCAAAATATTGTGGGCATCAACTACGACAGTAGATTCAATGGAAACTCTGGTTTAGGATACCGTGTGGGCATTGGCTATGGCTATGGAGACAATTCAGGTTTGTTCGACCAGAAAATCAATGGCGTTGGTGTTCCGTTGGAGCTAAACTATCTACTCGGAAAGAAGAACAGCAAACTGGAGCTGGGCTTCGGTGCGAGTCTTGGTGTATATCAGGTAAAGGAAACAATAGGATACGTCAAAGATACAGGATGGTATCCAGGTGGGGAGAATACAGACGAAACTTCTCCTAAAATTGATTTTTACACTTCATCAAAAACTCAATTCGGTTATTTCTTCTTCGGCGACATCGGCTACCGCTATCAGCGCCCCAACGGATTCATGTTTCGTGTTGGCGTATCGCCGTCCTTCAATTTCGGAGACAAGTATGGACTCAAAAAAGCAGCTTTCTTTCCATATATCGGCTTAGGTTGGTCGTTCTAAGCAGATTTCGAATGCTATAGATGCTATATTAGTATTTAGAGCCTTATAACTAACCATAACTTACTATGACTAACTAAACATAAATCCTTGATTTTCAATACTCTTTGATTTTCAACACTTTCTGAGTGCTTTTTGGCTGTTCCCGATTTTCCACATATTTTTGCAACGTATTTCTACCGTGGAGAATTTGCGGAGCTTTTATTTTGTCATATCGTGAACGTAGTTGACAAGGGTTTACAAGTGGTTACGATGAAGGACAGATTTGAAGCTGATAGGCAAAAAGCGTAATATCGT
>ERZ1026874.288-NODE-288-length-33747-cov-14.431853_pt1 | contig 33747 bp, 27 predicted proteins | sample MGYA00380167_ERZ1026874 | MGnify/ENA primary metagenome ERZ1026874 (study PRJEB33269, sample SAMEA4719803) | human gut metagenome | biome: human-associated habitat; feature: organic feature; material: feces | place: Cameroon | collected 2013-10 ...
TGTTGCTCAGGCACTTATAAATAATGTTAAACTATAGTGTTGCGGAATTAAGGATACAGCAATATTTAAGGATTATGCGATTTTTCATTGGGATAAGCACAAGATTCTTCCAATAGAAAAGCTGTATGGCATAAACCCTCTGAATGCAGTGCATAACGACATAAAAGATAACTATTGGCATATCGGACGCTTCGCTGCCGCTAAAGATTTGAAATTGCCATCATTGTCTTTGTTCAAGCACTTGATAGCACATATAAAACTGTATTTCAATGAACCATTTATCCACAATTACGAGACTGTCGTAAACCTCCATATAAAAATGATAAGAAAATTTCCTTTTATTTTACAACATGACTCTATGCAATGTGGAGTAGCATGTTTAGCAATGATTTGTTCTTACTTTAAAAAGAATGAAAGTATCGACTATTTATCAAATCAATGTTTTGCGACCAAAGAAGGTGTTTCGCTACTTGCTATAGATAAAGTTGCTTCAAAGTTAGGGTTAAGAACAATAAGTGGACGGGTCTCTGTAGAAACCATCAGTAACATTGAAAATCCATGCATCCTCCATTGGAATCAAAATCATTTTGTTGTGCTGTATAAAGTAAAAAAAAGAAAGACTTTCTATATTGCAGACCCAGGGAAAGGACTTGTTAAATATTCGCTTGAAGAGTTAAAGAAACACTGGATTAGCACCCAATCGAATAATGAGGAGAAGGGTATTGCCATGTTCATAGAACCTACACCTGCGTTCTATGAAAGGCGAACAAATAAACAGCCCACAGAGAAACGCTCATTCAGATTTCTCTTTGGTTACATTAAGAAGTATCGTCGGTACTTTGGTCAAATTGTATTGGGTTTGTTGGTAGGTAGTCTGTTACAAATTATTTTGCCATTCCTAACCCAAGCAATAGTTGATGTGGGCATAAAAAACCAAAATATCAGCTTTATATGGCTTATTCTACTCGGACAGCTGATGCTTACCGTGAGTCGAACGGCAATAGACTTTATCCGTAGATGGTTGTTACTGCATATCTCGATGCGAATAAATATTTCTCTGGTAAGCGACTTCTTTATAAAGTTGCTTAAACTACCCATGTCATTCTTTGACACTAAACTAATGGGAGACATTATGCAGCGTATGGGCGACCACAGTCGTGTAAACTCATTCCTGACACAACAAACTTTAAACATCGTATTCTCGATTTTTACATTTATAGTATTCAGTATTGTGCTGCTGTCATACAATTGGTATGTATTTGCCATCTTTATGCTCGGCAGTATGATTTATGGAGGTTGGCTTGCGCTCTTCCTCAGTCGCAGAAAGGTACTCGACTATGAGTTCTTTGAACAACAGGCCATCAACAATAACAAAACTTACGAGTTTATTATCTCAATGCAGGAGATAAAGTTACAGGATTGTGAACGACGTAGACGCTGGGAATGGGAAGATGTGCAGGCTGACCTTTTTGGGGTACATATGAAATCTCTTAAACTTCAGCAGACGCAGGAGGCAGGCTGTATATTCATCAATGAATTGAAAAATATTATCATAACAGTAGTTGCAGCAACAGCAGTTATTCACGGACAACTCACTCTTGGTATGATGCTTGCAGTGCAGTACATCATCGGGCAGCTCAATTCACCAGTGGAACAACTGATGAGTTTCTTTTATTCGGTGCAGGACGTAAAGATTAGTCTTGAGCGTATTAACGAAATCCACCGTATGGACGATGAGAATGGGAAGCGAGGGTTGGAAACCTCCGTTCAAGATGAAAACAAGGGAATTGACTTTGAATCCATAAACTTCAAATACGACCCTCATGCACAGAAAAAAATCATAGACGATGTCAGCCTCACTATACCCAAAGGCAAGGTGACAGCTATTGTCGGTGCATCTGGTAGTGGCAAGACAACTCTCATAAAACTGATGTTAGGTTATTATCCCGTTTTGAGCGGACATATCAACATTGGCGGAACGGATGTAAACATGCTTAATAAGAAATGGTGGCGTAGACAGTGTGGTGTGGTGATGCAGGACGGTGTGATATTCTCAGAATCAATAGCACGAAACATAGCCGTAGACGATGGTGAGATAGATAAAGAACGGTTGCAGAAAGCTGCGGAAATATCTTGTATCCATGATTATGTGATGGGGCTTCCCTTAAAATATAACACCAAGATAGGACGTGATGGTGTGGGATTGAGCCAAGGGCAGAAACAACGTATATTAATAGCGAGAGCTGTGTATAAAAACCCCGAATATATATTCCTTGACGAAGCGACCAACTCGCTCGATGCTAATAATGAAAGGATGATAGTAAAACAACTCGACGAGTTCTACAAGGGTAAGACAGTAGTTATCGTTGCACATCGCTTAAGCACGGTGAAGAATGCTGACCAAATAGTGGTGTTGGATAAAGGTAAGGTGGTCGAGACCGGAAATCACAAAGATCTTACGGTTAAGCATGGAGCATATTATAACCTCGTTAAGAATCAGTTGGAATTAGGGAACTAAAAAACTTTTTATATGGAAGAAAAAGAATCAGATAATATCGAATTGAGAAGCGAGAAAGTGAGGAACGTTATTGGAGAAGTTCCACCTCGCCTTGTTAACTTTGGTACTATTATCATAACAATAATAATACTTGCCATCACTGTTGCATTCTTTCTTATGAAGGGAATGATAATAAATATTATCAATGCTACATGACAAGCAATTATTGAAAGTAATAAAAGCTTGTCTAAAAATAAAGATCTTTGCATAACTGTAGGATTACACTTTGGGAAAATATTTAAGCAAACAAACTCAGAATTACACTTTTGGGTAATATTTAATTAGACAAGCTCAGAATTACCCTTTTGTGTAATGAAATAAAAAGATGAATTTTATATTTTTGCAACATCGAAAGAAAATAATTTGTCGACATAATTATGAATCAGACCTCACTTATTAAAGTGAAAGCAAGGCCGGAAGCTAAAAGAAGGCATTAATGATATTGTTATCAATGAGAAAAAGTAAAATTAAAATCACGGAATTAGTTTCTCCTAACGATGTACTTACAGAAGGTTTGAGCGACATACATGGAGGTAGCATTTGGAAGGATTTATTAGATTCTTTACATTTATGTGGAAGTGGGTGTTCTAAGGGAGAAAGGAAACCAACGACAAAAGACAACACCACTGATGACTCATCTCAAGAACATAGTACAGAAGTAAAAAATAAGAAAAATGAAAATATATGAAATTGTAGCTTCTAAGGACAGGTTAGACGAATCTTTAGAAATGATTAAAGGTGGAATATCGCCAGAACTACGTTTATGCTTTAGAGGTTGCCACGATGGTGATCTAAAGCCAAAAGATACATCCACAACATCACCAGGTACATCCACAACATCACCAAATACATCTACAACACCACCAGATACATCTACAAAATCAACAGACATATCTAAAGGCGGAACAACTAATAATAATATTAGTAATGATAATATATAGAAAGTTTTTCTATTGAAATGTTTACTGTGAATAGGAGACAATCTCCTATTCACAATATAAATAAATAATATGAAATGGTCACAGTTTAATTTTCTCTTCCACTCTGATAAGATTGGATATTGCTTGCATAATACTAGAATGCTTTCTTTAATAAACTTCGATAAAGAATCGTATAAAACTTTATGTTTGATAAAAAAGCATCCCGATAAGGCAGAAGAACTTCTTGATGAAAATACATATAAGTATTTTGTTAAGAATAAAATTCTCGTTAAAGAATATGAAGATAAAGACTACATTAATAAGCTGTCATATACAAAACGCTTTGCCTGTTCTGAAGATAGTAAATTAGGTATTGTATTGTGTCCGACATTAGGCTGTAATTTTGCTTGTCCATATTGTTACGAGGATAAATTGTCTTCCAAACCTATGTCTGTAGAAACTCAAATGAAAGTAATAGACTTTATTAATCAGTATAAAGATAAGAAAAAAGGCTTTACTTTAAACTGGCATGGTGGTGAACCTTTATCTTCGTTTAAAACTATCAAGCAATTTTATGAATTGATAGAGAAGTATTCCGAACTACCACTACTCCATTCTTCAATGGTCTCAAATGGATATCTATTGACTCAAGAAATTTGTGAATATCTTGAGTCTAAAAAACTTAATTATTTACAAATAACAATTGATGGTAATAGAATTACACATAATAAGACGCGTATTCTGAAAAATGGCAAAGGTACTTTTGACCAGATTATCCATAACATAGATGTAGCTGTAGAATATATGCCAAATTGTACTATTGGTATTCGAACCAATATCGGTATACACAATAAAGATGAATATTCAGAAATATATAAGATACTTTCTGAGCGATGGAAAGATAAGAATGTCATTGTGTATTATGCTTTTATTCTTAATAATGCTATGGAAGAAAAGAAAGATAATTCTTCTGTAGAACTATCAACAAGGGAAAAATGTGACTTTTTACTTTCTCTTGCAAAAGAAGGAGCAATACCATATTCAAATCTTTTTCCAAAAGTAGAATGCAATTCATGCACATGTACTGATATGGCCGCATATGTTATTGATCCTGAAGGATATATTTATAAATGTTGGGCAGATGTAGGTATAAAAGAAAGAGCGATAGGAACATTAGATGAAGGATTGAAAAATTTCGACATCATCTCTGAGTATGTTCAGGGAAGTGATAAATTTTCAGACCCTAAATGTATGAATTGTAAGTATATTCCTATTTGTGATGGAGGTTGTAACTTATATAGGATTAAAGCAAAGAAAACAGGTCGGGCTTACGAAGTATGCCAATACGATGACCAAGGTATGCAAGAATTTTTGGAAAATTATACATTAAATAATATCAGGATATGAATAGAATTATTACGTTTTTGGTACTATGTTTCTATGTGTTTAAGCTTAGTGCGCAAAGCATCAATGGGCAAGTTATCGATGAGCAGCACAAGCCATTAGCTTGTGCTAATGTGTTATTGCTGAATATGAAAGATTCTGCATTGATAGAAGGAACGATTGCGAATAATCAAGGAATTTTTGAGTTGATGGTTCCTAAGGTTCCATATATTGTGAAAGTTTCTTTTGTAGGTTATGAGTCTTGCTATCTGAATAATGTGCAGGGAAATATAGGAAAGGTACAGTTGAAACCTAATTCTACCGACCTTACCGGGGTTGTAGTGAAAGGAAGACGCCCAACAGTAAAGGTGGGATTGAACAAAATAGAGGTTAATGTGTCAAATTCCTATTTGAAATATATGGGAAAGGCTACTAATATTCTTGGTAAAATACCAGGGTTAACAAAAAATCTGCAATTACTTGAAGGTGGAACTCCTACGTTTGTTCTTAATGGTAAGCCTGTTAGTGTCAAAGAACTCTCAACAATATCTTCTTCTGAGATAAAGAAAATTGTTGTCGATTCGAATCCTAACGTAGAATATAGTGCCACATGTAAGGGTGTTGTTTATATAACAACTACCAAATCATTGGATAACACCCTGTCTACAGAAGTCTCCAATGCCTCTTTGTTTGCAAGAAACTATATGGATATTGCAGATTTCACATTGAATGAAAAATATAAGCGTGTCAGCAATTTACTTTCTGTTGGTTTCTCATATCTGAACACAACCCAGATTGACAATACCACCGAGACTGTGTTTTTACCAACAAATACCATTTATAGCTCTAAAGAACGCCATACCCAAGGACGTGGTCGTATGCTGAATTGGTTTTATTCTATGAATTGGGATTTGTCTAATAAGCAGTCGTTGGGACTTCAATATTCAGGTGACGTAGGAAACTCCCATACTACAGAGCCTACATTGCAAAAGATGGATGATGAATCTATGGATTACATCCAGCGTAAGCGTGATGCGTCGTATATGCACAACATAAGCATCAACAGTAAATACTCATTCAATAAAACAAGTGCTCTCAGTCTTGTTGCAGATTACGTCATCTACAATTCTAAAGGAAACGGCTTTGCCAATGCTATTCCAGAGGTAACTACAAGCAGTTCTGGTAAGTATGATATTGCAGGTGCTACACTAAGATACAATACAAAAGCAAACTGGGGAAATTTTAGCACAGGAACATTTATATCTACGATGAGGAATGATGGAGGATATTCATATAATGATGAAGATGAAAACTATAAGACCAAAGAGACCATATATGGTGTTTTTGCTTCATACTCTAAGCGTATAAAAAAGTATTTCGTTCAGGTTGGCATGCGAGTGGAAGCCGATAAAAGACGATTGGAATCAAATGAAGAAGGTGTGTTTGTAGATTCTACTGAATGGAAAGTATTTCCAAACTTAGTAGTAAATAGAAAATTAACGGAAAAATCGTCTATAGGCTTATCAATAGGACAAAATATAAGTAGACCTACTTATAGGAATCTGAATCCATCTATAGATTATTACGATGCGATTTCTTATAGAGTGGGCAATCCACAATTACGTCCCAGCATCACTACCAATATAAAACTGAGTTATAATATTGGCAATTTGCTGACATCTGTGGTCTACAAACATAGCAATAATAAGATTATAGAGGCACCATTTTGGAAAGATAACGGTGTAGGCAATAAAAATATAGAATGGCGATCAGTAAATTTTGATAAGTTTTCAGCTATTGTTGCTACGGCGGTTTATTCTTATAGCTTAGGACCAGTACAAGGGGATGTTAGCTTCTATTGCTCTAAGCCGTTTATGAAAGCCACATTCTTGGGTGAGGAGCGCACATGGAACAAGCCTAACTACAATGTGAATCTGTCGGCCCAATGCCCGATAAGCAAGACCTCGCTTTTAGCGTTTGATGGCTCTTTTGATAGTGCATATTCAGGAATGTTGACAAACCATCGTAGTTCTTGGACGTTAAACCTTACCTATATGCAACAATTATGGAAAGATAAACTGACACTACTTGTTGTCGCAAATGATATCTTTCATTCTGATAGAAGTAATACTTGGCATATGGAATATGATAAGATTCGCACAACGATGGATAGCGACTTCGATACTCAATATTTAATGGTGAAACTGAATTATAACTTCGGAAGATTAAAATTAGATAATACAAAGAAGTCGGCATCTAAAGATATCATAGACAGACTTTAGCAAAAAAACAGGCGTGTCAAAACAATAAAGTCTTGACACGCCATTTTTTTATTCTCTTATAATCTTATATGATTATGCTTCAGCTGGCTGCTCGAAAGGAGTAGCTGTGCGAGGCTGCTGCTGCTCTGGCAAGTTGATCTTGCCGAACTGCTGCTCGTACTTCTGGATGTTGTCGTTCAAAGCCATGAGGAGACGCTTAGCGTGCTCAGGAGCCATGACAACGCGGCTGCGTACCTGCGGCTGCTGCATACCAGGAAGCATACATGTGAAGTCGAGGATAAAGTCGCTCGAAGAGTGAGTGATGAGTGCGAGGTTAGCGTAAACGCCTACTCCGATTTCTGGCTTCAGCTCAATCTGAAGACCCTGGGGCTGCTGGTTGTTATTTTCTGCCATTTTTATTATTAGTTTAAGTTATTAATATTATCGTTTTAACTCCACAAGTCCGCTATCTGGCCTTATATATGGTATCAGACGGCAAGGCGTGTGTTGTTTTCAGATACAAAGATAACATTTTATATGGAAACTCACAAATTTTACTGTGATTTTGTAGTCGAATTATTTATTTCGCCACCCACTTGATGCTTCAAACCTCATTCTCTCGCTCGTAACGGGATGACGAAACTCCACCATTGCGGCATGAAGGCACATGCGGGTCTTGCGGTTGCCATGTCCGTAGAGCGGGTCGCCAAGAATAGGACAAGCCAAACCCGACTGATGGGCGCAATGCACACGCAACTGATGGGTCCTGCCTGTAAGGGGATAGAGACAGACAAGGGTGCGACCTTCGGGCAACAACTGCTCCACACGGTAATCGGTAATGGCCTGTTTGCCATTCTCATAATCCACACGCTGGCGTGGACGATCCATGATGTCGGCTATCAAGGGCAAGGAGATTCTGCCCTCGCTAATAGCCGGACGACCATCGAGGATTGCCTCATAACGCTTCTTCACCTCACGAGAGGCAAACTGACGCTGAAGGTTTATATATACTGGCTCCGACTTGGCGAGAACAAGCAGACCACTGGTGTCCATGTCGAGACGGTGAACGGCCTTGAGGAATTTTGAATTTTGAGTTTTGAGTTTTGAATTATCGGCTTCGCCGATTAGGAGTTGTTCATTTTTGAATTTTGAGTTTTGAGTTTTGAGTTTTGAATTGTCGGCGAAGTATTCTTCGATGCTAAGGTTACTACTATTTAAGCATTCTTCCGCTGTCTCCTTTTTCCCAGGAACCGACAGCATTCCGGCAGGCTTGTTCACCACCATAATATAATCATCCTCAAAAATCACGCTTGGCTCTTCTTCGGTTCTGGATTGAGCCAATGGATTTGGCTCCACATTAAGTCCACGAAGCATGTGGGTGAGGATGGGCAGACATTTAGAGCGACAGGCAGGATAATAGTGCAAGTGATGGCGTATCTCCTGCTTGGGCGAGTCGCCCCACCAGAACTCTGCCATGCACACAGGCTCAAGCCCATGCTTATAGGCATACTGCAAGAGCTTAGGCGCACAACAGTCGCCTGAGCCTGCTGGCGGTATGGCATGAATGGTGTCGCGGAATATGTCGACAAGGTCGCGTTCCTCGCCAAGCGCATTGAGCATGAGGTACTGACGGAACAGCCATTGCTGCAACTCGTCGCTCATATTGCGACGACGGTTGCGCAAGGCTGCAATGCGCTTCTTATGCTCTGCTATAGGTTGATGCAGAATGGCAAGCTCTGTATCGCATTGCTGCTTGAGTCTACGTTGCTCCGCCTTAAGATGCTGGCTCTCGCGAACCATTGCTGCCTTTTCTTCTGCCGACAATGGCTCCCCATCCTGCTCAGCCTCACGTCTGCGGGCATCGCGCATGGCCTTTGCTTCGGCTACCTGCTTGCGCATCTGCTCCAAACGCAATTCTATGCCTTGTCTGGTGCTCTCATATAGCGAGAGTTGGGCAAGATAACCCTTCGATTTCTCAAGGGCTTCTATCTCCTTGTTTATATTTGATATTTCCCTTTCCCTAACCTTGAAATGTCCATCGGGCTGTTGGGCATCGAATACTGGCGGCACAAAATACTCCCAGTCGTTGCGTGCGGCAAGCAATCCGGAATAAGCGGCAAGGAAGCCCAACTGCCCATCACGACAATTGGACTCTTCGCTTTCTGCTCCTCCCTTATCACTCCTCCTTACCACAAGCACGCCAAACATCTTGCCCGGGCTTTGCTCACCCTTCCATACTCCCGACTCCTCTATATACCGCTGCACCTGCTTGGCAGCAGCCACACAAAGAGGATGCGGTTCGTAGCAGAAAGGATAAGTGAACTGGAGGGGCGGCTGTATTGAGACATCTAAAGAATGTAAAATTCTATTCATTATATATTAAGCAACTGTTCAAAACATTTATTACGAAACCTTCCACTCTACAATATTATGTTCACCTGCCACATCGAAGTTTATGCCAACCTTCACTACTTCTTTTCCGCTTAACGCAAAAGCATTGGCATATTTCCTTTCGTCTATCTGAGTCAGAGCCTCATCAGCCGACTTGCTGAACTTCAGTTCCATTATATACACATAGCGTTCGGTCTCCAATATGATGTCGGTACGTCCACGTGATGTGCGCTGCTCCACAGTTATGCGGTACGGTGTAAGCAACGAGAATATCACATACATCAGCTGCTGATAATGTCCCTCGTATGCTGTGTTGTCACAATAAGGCACAGTCTCAAGGAAAGTCTGCAACAACTCCAATGCTCCTTCTATATCACCACTGTTTATGCCACGGGACATTTCGGCAATCACCACTCTACCCTCCACAGCCTCTTCTCCAAGATAATTGGAAAGCAGACTGTTGTAAAGCCCCACTCTAATCTCATTGTTGGGTATATCGAGAGTGTAGAGGTCAATTTCCTTGTCATAGTCCTTGATAGTGAGGTATCCACTCTGATATAGCAACGGCACTATTGATGTCATGCGTTCTGTCGGGGCATCGAAGGAGGCAGAGTCAGCTCTCATGTTTTCTATTTTAGCCGGCTTTAGCTTAAACTTGCGCATCATCTCAATCAGATAAGTGGGAGTGCCCGAGCCAAACCAGTAAGACCCCAAACGTCCACCGTCGAAACAACAAAGCAAGCTGTAAGGATTAAATACGTCAGAAGAAGGCCATGTGAAATGATAGCCGTCGTATTGTTGTGTGAGACTCTCTATAGTCTGCTCACGTGTGAGATGCAAACGCTCGGCAAGGTTGTCAATATCCTCCGACATACAGTTAAGCAACTCGTCTTTTGTGATGCCGCATATCCCGTCGTAACGGGTGTCCATACTTATGTTTATAATGTTGTTCAGCTCGCTGAATATGCTTAGCTGCGAGAACTTAGTGATGCCTGTAAGGAAAACAAAACGCAGATAAGGATCGCAATCCTTCAGCGGACTAAAGAAATTGCGCATGACATAGCGAAGCGCTGGCAATTGTTCGTCCTCATGAACAACATCGAGCAAAGGAGCGTCATACTCGTCGATAAGCACTACAACGGGTTTGCCCGTCTTCTCATAGGCTGTCTTGACGAGATTCATAAGGCGGATATTGTTATGTTCCGAATGTTCGGTAATCCCAAAACGAAGTTCCTCGTCTTCAAGGCGGTTGCCAATAAACTGTTCCAAAGTATCCTTGTCCATGTGCTTTCCTCCAGCCATGCTGAAGTGGAGCACTGGATATTCCATCCATTCGGTCTCCAACCGCTCCATTGCAAGTCCATGAAAAAGTTCCTTGCGACCCTCAAAATAGCTCTTCATAGTAGAGAGCAGAAGCGACTTGCCAAATCGTCGCGGCCGGCTCAGGAAAAAGAACTTGCCGCTGCCATGCGACATACGGTACACATACTCCGTTTTGTCGACATACAGCATGTCCTTCTCGCGTATCTCCGAGAAGGTCTGCATTCCTATAGGATATAACTTAAGTGCCATAAGAGTGATGTTTTTGGATTCGTGACGCTAAGTTAGCGATAATATTCCGAACGGCAAAATATTGCAAATAAAAAAGCGTGACATCCTCACGGACACCACGCTATAAGTATTTATTATTTATTGGAAAATGTCGTCTACTTGAAGAGCTGGATTTCGCTTGCGAAATAGCTCCAGTAGCCGCCATAGAAGTTGTCGTTGACAACAATCTTCACATACTTGGCCTTAACTGGCGAGTAGAACTCTGCCACGAGAGGCTGGTCGATGTCGGTAGGCATTTCGGATGTGGAAACTGTGCCCTGCTTGGTCCATGTATCCCAATCGTTGCTGGTGTATACGGTATAGCTCTGAACACTAAAGCCATAGCCATAATCAGAATAGTTGTATGGATAGATAGCCACAGACGAGATGTTCTGAGCCTCGTCGTCGTTGAAACCTACTATCCATGCGTCGCCACCCCAATCGCTGTTGTAGTCGTAGTCGGTGAAGTCGCCATTGGTCATTTCGCCAATATAGTCGCCAGTTCCAAACGAGTAGCAGAAGAGCAGGCTACCATCAAACGCTGTCTTGCCTTCGAGCGAGCCTTCCGACTTGACATTGTTGAACTCGCCCTTGAGCTCCCATGCTATAGAATTTCTTGCGCTCACAGGCAGGTCGGTAGACGACACGCTAAACACAGCCTCGGATGTCTCGCCATTCTTCAGAGCCTTCATGCTCTCGGTCTTCTGCAGCTTCACGCGCACAGGCTCGGTCGACTGCTTCTGTCCCTTAGGAATAGTTACCTCGGCATTCTCCAAGGCAAATGCTTCAGAGCCAATCTTGCTGTTGCTCTTGTCGGCATCGAAAGCCACAGTAGCCTTTACGTCGCGGTCGACGGGCTGCGACACACGCACATAAAACTCCATCACGTCCTCCGGAGCGACAGCGTCGCTCGGAGTTATTACGATGGTAGACTTCATTTTCTCTGTGCCGTCGGCCATACCCGACACGAGGAGCTTAGCCTCATAGTTCTCTGCCTCTGTGGGGTGAAGAGTGTCGCCCACCTCCATGTCGTCGCTACATGCCGTGAAGAGTGGCGTTGCAGCAATAAGCATAGCCGAAATGGCAGGCAATGTTATGTTCTTTATAAATGATTTCATTTTCTTCGTTTTTTTAGGTTTTTGTTATTTGCCGTCGATACGCACGTTGGGAGTCCATTCTGTTGTGCCGGCAGCCTCAGCCTTGTTGCCATGGCCTGTGGCATCGTTGAAGATGTTGCCCTCGCCCTCATTCATCTTCCAGTAGGCCTCAAGGCCATTCGACTTAGGATCGATGACATACATATTGTTGGCCACCTCAGCCTGAGAGCGTGCCTTGGTCCAGAAACGCAATTCTGAGTACTTCACGTTAGCCTTGAGATAGTCCATATTGCCGAGCTGTATCTTCTTAGAGCCAAGGTTCACTATCTTACCGGCGAGGTCCATTGAGTTGTCGAGCACACCATTCACATACATATAGAGCTTTGTGCCGGTGCAAACGAATGCCAGGTGATACCAGGTGTTGGCGTTGAACAGCATGTTCGAGTTCATCTGTGTGCCCTGAGTCTTTATCTGCAAGCGGTTGCCCTCGATAGGAGCGTCGCCAAAGCGGATGTAAATCTCACCATCCTTGCCGTCGGGACCCCAAGCACCAAAGATAGTCTGGTTGTTAAGCTCGCCCACAGCTGTGCCAAGCTTGTCGATGTTGATGTTGAACTCTACTGTCCACTCTGTCAATTCATAGTCCTGACGCATGGTCATGTGTACATTGTTGCGCGAGTTGATTGTAGGCACAGCCTGATAAACCACCTGGTCGAGCACATACACAATGGTGCTGCCCGACTGCAACACACCCTGTCCTGCGTCCTTGCTCTTGAGCTTGAGGGCGATGGCAAACTTCTTGCCACTCTCCTTCAGCTCCTGAGAGAGGGGCTTGATGTTGATTTCGATAGGCTGCGAGGCTGATGTGCCAGCCTCAACGGTAGCCTCTGTCGACGACATTGTGTACTGCGATGCAGGAAGCAACTCATAGTTGGTGGTGTTGGCAGCGTTGTATGCAGCCAGCACCGACTCGTCGGCAGCCACCTCAAAGGTACGGTTGGCTGTAGTTGGCGACGACAAGCGCACACTAAGTTCTGTCTGCACATCATCGTTGCCCACGGTGATTTTCTTAGAAGTATTGCCGTTGGTGTTGGTCTGGGCTATGTAAGCCTGATTCTCAAGCACGTCGTATTCGGCATCGTTGCACGACATGAACATCAACGACAGAGCCGCTGTGCCGGCGAGCAACAGTTTTGATATATTTGTTTTCATTGCTTTATTTGCTTAAGTAACATTTATTTTACTGAAGGATTCTGAATCTGTATGGCCTTGCGCAGATAAGGATATGTGGTGCCGAAGCCAGACACGTTGTACTCATACTCCATGTGGTAGGTGCCACATCCTGCCTTATCGACATACTTGCCGTCGACCATAGGTGTCCAGCGTGCCATACCCTCAAGACTCTGCATGGTGTTGCCACGACGGTCGGTGAACTTTACGCCACCTGCCTTGGCAAAGTTCTCGAAGTTCTCGGTCACGATATACTTCTTAGCCACTTCCTCGGCAGAGAGCACACCGTCGAAGTTGCTGATGGTTGAACTAAGACGGCTGTCAAGATCGCCAGCTCCCCAGCAGCTGTAGGCCTGCACGATGAAGTAGTTGAAGCATGGGCCAAGCTCCTTGTTCACACTCTGTGGCTCACCGTCGATGACGAAGAGCTTGTTGGTGCCCGACTTAGGACCAATGCGCTTTGCCATTGTCTCGGCAAACACCTTCTCGGCGGCGGGAACACCAGAGATGTCACCACGATGACCATAATTAGGCTCATAGTCCCAGTCGAAACCATCGTAGCCATACTTGTCGATAGAGTCGCAAATGGCGTTGGCATACTTGGCTATTGCCTCGTCGCCTGTGCCCCAGAATGTAGCGGCATCTGTGCCCTCTGGTGTGAGCTGGTCGCCTACACTCTGCACGATGAAACACATAAGGGCGCGTGTGCCCTTAACCTGCTGCACAAACTGCAAGTCGGCCTTCTGCTCTATCGAGAGGTTGCGCCAGTTGCCCCAGATAGACACGAAGTCTACTGAGTCGGGTAATCCTGCGAGCGAGTTCTCGAGCGAGAGTCCCGTGCCAGTCCAGTTGCCAAACCATCCGAAAGCCACCTGATGGTCGGTCTTCTTGTATTCGCGCAACTGCTGATAGTAAGCCTCTGTCTTGTTGGAGTGGGTCAGGTCGGCAGGATTCTTTATCTCTGTGTCTGTCCAGTCGTCGCACGATGTCATTGACGAGATGGCTGCGACGAAGGCAAACATATACATGAATATCTTTTTCATTGTCTTCTAATGTTTTTAAATAGAAAGAAAGTTAGGTTTACTTCTTTTTCTGCCACCACATCTTGGTCTCGTAGTTGTCGGCACCGCCGAGCAACTGCACAGCCTTGGTGTAGTTGGTTGCATTGTTCACAATCTCCTCGTTGTCGAACGGTATGCGGTTGGGCACATAGAGCGAAGAGCCGTTTGACTGTGCCGTAGGGAACACCTTAGGATAACCAGTGCGGCGTATCTCGCTCCAAGCCTCCTGACCGTCGGGGAAGAGAGCAATCCACTTCTGTGTCATAAGACGCTCGAGCTTCTGCTCGGCTGTAGCATTGTCGTCCCACTTGATGGTGATGTCCGACACATGCGACATCGACTTGCCATAGCCACCATCGGCATCAACATAGTCGGCCTGCTTTGAAGTGTCGTCGGCAAGATACTTGTCGGCTCCACTCACACCCCACTGCTCAAACGAGAGTTCAACAGCCTTGTTGTAGAGTTCGCCTACTGTGCCACCCATTCCGTTCCAGCCTGCAAGAGCACCCTCAGCACGGAGGAAGGTCACCTCAGAAGCCGACATCCACACGCCGCGAGTGTTGCTCGACACGTTGGCAGCCGAATAGATAGCGTCGGCAGTATTCTTATTGCCAATGTTGGCACCAGCAAGACATCCGATAATCTCGCGGTCGCCCTTTGTGGCAGAAGGCTTGAAATAAGCTGTGATGCGCGGGTCCTTGTAGCCGTTCATAAAGGTCTCTATGTCGGCACATGCACGCGAGTCGCCCCACTCCACCGAAGTCTTGTACTGTCCGTTGGGAGTATAGGTGATGCAAAGGTTCTCGCTGTTGTCGGTGATCACTCCGTCGGCCACAGCCTCCTCAGCACATTGCTTGGCAAATGCAGGGTCGGCATAGCGCATACGCACAGCCATGCGCAGCTTCAGAGAGTTGGCATACTTGAGCCAGTTGGCAAACTTGCCGCCATACACGTGGTCGGTCTCCTCGTTGACTGTGAGCTTCGGGTCGGCTGCCACAAGAGGCTTGAGAATGCTGATGGCCTTGTTGAGGTCGGCTATGAGCGAGTGGTATACTGTCTCCTGAGAGCTGTAGGCGTTGGCATCCTCCTCAGCTCCGATAGGGAACGGACCGTACATGTCGGTAAGACGCTGGAAGCTCTGCGCACGCAGGATAAGGGCCCATGCGTAGTTGATGCCCTCACCGCCAGAGATTCGCTCCACTTCCTTGAATGCCGAAACCACCTTAGGTGTGCTATCAGCAAACGGATAACGCACCCAACCATTCGGGGCATTGAACAAAGCGAAGTTCTTGCCTGCGAAACCGTTGTTGGCATAGGTCATGAAACGTCCGAGATAGTTGCCGATAAGGTCCTGGTTCATCTGGTAGGTGTTCTCCTGCTCAGGATAAGCCTCATTCTGGAGCTGTATGAGGAATGCGCCGACAGCATAGTTGTCGCGGTTGATTTCCTCGCCGTCGATCTTGTTGCCAGGACGGTTTGCGCTATCGAAACCGTCGGTGCATGAAGTGAGCGATCCGGCACCCAGCAGACATGCCGCTCCAAGAAGGAACATGCCTGATATATGTGATAAGTTAGTTTTCATTTCTACAGTATAAATTAATTATACATTATATATATATTAAAATACGGATTACAACTTAGAAGTTCACCTTCACGCTGAAGCCCAACGAGCGCAGACTTGGCTGCATGAAGTAGTCGAAGCCCTGATAGTAGGTGCCTGTAGAGGCTGTTGACTCAGGATCGAACGGAGCCTTGTTGTAAATCATGAAGAGGTTGCTTGCTGTAAGGCCGAGTGTAACACCCATCTTGCCCACGATAGAGCGTGGCAGAGTGTAGCTGATGTGTGCCTCCTGCAAGCGCACGTTGGTGGCAGAATAGATGTATTCAGACCAGATAGGGTTGTCGCCACCCACTACCGAGTAGTAGTTTTCGGCTGATATCTTACCCGTGTTGACTGGAATGCCGCCATTGTCGCGAGCTACAGCCGATGCCTTCGACACACCATAGTTGTCGAGGATGGCCTGTGTCTGCGACATGCAGATACCGCCCAGACGTGCTGTGATGAGGAATCCGAGGTTAAGTCCCTTCCATGAGAACTCGTTGCTGAAACCAAGGTTGGCCTTAGGCAACACGCTGCCACGATACTGAGGATTGTCGAGGTTCACCTGCTTCACCTTGCCGTTGTCGATAAGGATGTTGCCCTCTGCGTCGCGTGCAAAGTCGGTTGACATATAGACGTCGCCCATGGTGCCACCTTCCTTAAGGATGATGTCGCAACCATTGAGACCGCCCTGCTTCAGATAGTTGTCGCTCTCAGCCACGTCGTCGAAGAGAGTGATAATCTTGTTGCGGTTGGCAGAGAAGGTGAAGGTAGGATTCCATGTGAAGTCGCCCCAAGTCTTGTTGTAGCCCAATGAAAGCTCGATACCCTGGTTGCGCACATTACCAGTCTGTATGTACTCGCGGTCGTAGCCCTCGCCTGCTGTTATAGAGCGCAGGAAGGTCTGCTTCTTTGTGTTCGACTGATAGAGAGTGACGTCTAATGTGAGCGAGTTGTTGAGGAAGCGTGCTGTAAGACCTGCCTCCCATGAGTTGGTGCGCTCAGGATAGAATGTCTTCGGGAACTTATATGTCACGGTCTTGTATGTGCCTGAAGCCGGGTTGTACTCGTAGCGTGCTCCTGACGAGATGTTGGGAGAGATAGCCGAACCTACCGATGCCCATGAGCCGCGCACCTTGAGGTAGTTGATCCACTCCGGCATCTTAGCCATCTGCGAGATGACAGCCGACATACCTACAGAAGGATAGAAGAACGACTCGTGTGTGGTGCCGGCAAGTGCCGAATCCCAATCGTTACGTCCTGTGAGTGTGAGATAAAGCATCGAGCGCCATCCAAGCTCCACGTTGGCAAAAGCCGAATTGATGCTATGGCGGTTTTCAGCATAGATAGGACGGTTGTCGTTGGTCACCTGACCGTAGTCGATGGCATTAGGAGTAAACACGTTTGAAGGAGCCTTGAGTCCGCCCTGATAGCCGTGCTGTGAGTAGTGAGTGCGCGAAAGCGACATACCAACGTTGGCACCTACAGAGTAGTCGCCCATGGTCTTGTTCACGTTGGCCATGATATCGCCGTAGAGGTTGCGGTCGGCAGCATTGCTGTAGGCATAGAATCCATACTTCGAGTGAGCAAAGAGGTCGATGGTGGAAGCATAGCGCTTGTCCTCGGCCTTAGAGCGTGTGTCGTCCCAACGCAAGCGTCCGGTCACGTCGAGCCAGTCGGTTATCTTGTATTTGATAGAGCCGCTGAGCATGTAGCGTGTGCGGTCGTTGGTGCGGTTCATGCGCTTTGCTATCCAATAGGGATTCTGCATCTGCAGAGCGTTGCCAAAGTTCCAGTTCTGCTCGTAGATGCCGCGAGAGGCGTTCCATATCTCGAATGTGCGCACAGCGTCAAAGCTCTCGCCACGCGGGAAGAGATAAAGGGCGGGCAGCGGGTTGAAGTACTGTCCCTGTGCCATAAGGTTCTTGTCGCGCTCCTTGATGTAGTTGAACGAGAAGTCGAGTGTGAGCTTGTCGTCGAGCATCGATGTGGAGTTGCGGAAGGTCACATTATAGCGGTCGTAAGAGTTGTTGGTGATGATACCGTCGGCATTGGTTGAGCCGAGCGACAGATATGTCTGGTTCTTGTCAGAACCGGTTGTGATAGCCACGTTGTTCTGTATGTTCGAACCAGTGTTGAAGAAGTCCATTGGGTCATAAGAGCCATAAGCCGACTCTGCCTTCTCGCCCCATGACTTAACCTCACCAGGACGGTTGAGGTAGCTATTCTGGAACTCAGGATGAACAAACGGACGAGAGAACTGTGAGCTGTGGGAAATGGCTACGTTCACGCGGCCTTCCTTGCCCTTCTTTGTGGTAATCATGATTACACCCTGGGCGGCAGCCGAGCCATAAAGGGCGGCAGCAGCAGGACCAGAGAGCACAGATATTGACTCAATATCCTCGGGGTTGATGTCGGAGATGCCCTCACCGCCAGGCTGACTGGCATAGATAGAGCTTGACTCAGAACCGTTGTTGCGGTTGTTGATAGGCACACCATCGATTACGTAAAGGGCCTGGTTGCTCTGCGAGATAGACTTCGGACCACGCATCACTACACGTGTGGCACCACCCATACCGGCTGAAGAGGCATTGATGTTGACACCTGCCACCTTGCCCGAGAGTGAGTTCATGAAGTTGGCGTTCTTAACCTCGTTAAGGTTCTCGCCACCCATCTTCTGCACATTGTACGACAAAGCCTTCTCCGAACGCTTGATGCCAAGGGCTGTCACAACCACGTCCGAGAGCACCTGAGTGTCTTCCTGCATCGTGAGGTCCATCTGTCCCACTTTGGCCTTGGCCTTGAGCGGAGCATAACCCATGTAGGTGAGTTCGAGCTCCTGTCCAGGACGTGCCTTGATAGTAAAGTTACCATCGATGTCGGTAACGGTCACTTCCTTAGTGCCCACCACCTTCACACTTACGCCGATAAGCGGTTCGCCCTGCTTGTCGACAACAGTACCTTTCACTACACCATTGGCATCCTGTGCCAAACTTTCCGTCAGACGGTTTGCCGAACCTGCAGGCGAGGCTGGAGCCTTGTCTGCTGCATAGCCAACCATCGACATGGAAGCGACGAGCGACAACGCAGCTACGCTTCGCTTGCCCATCATCTTCTCAACGATTTGATTGATGTTAGATTTCATTGCTATTGATAATTATTATAAGATTGTTTCTTTTTGTACGTTTAGAGTGCTTGTTTTTTGTACGTTTAGAGTGCTTGTTTTTTGTACGTTTAGAGTGTTTGTTTTTTGTATATTTAGAGTGTTTGTTTTTTGTATATTTAGGGTGTTTATTTTTTGTATATTTATTTAGCAACTGCAAAAGTACAAATATTCTATGTAACAAACAATACGTTTAACGAAAATTTAACTCAGACAACACTCGACATATATACTGTAGGATTATCTATACTGTAGGATTATCGAACAGCTTCGAATGGCTCAAATCAACTCTCTCGGCAGGAAAAAATTTTTCTCTCGGCAGGGAGTAAAAACTCTCTCGGCAGGGAATAAAATCTGAATGGTTTGTTATTGTAAAACATTAGATTGATAAACTCCTGTTTACACCAATCAAAATATAGGAAGAGCCTGTTTGCTTTGCAATCTTCCAATATTCCAGTTCTTCCAGTTTAAAATTAAAGGTATCATTTGCAGAAGCCATCAATAAAAAATGTTATAATATATTGATTATTAATTAGTTATATATAAATACAAGAAAAAGGCAACCCTTGTAAAATTAACTGGAAGAATTGGAATAGGAAGATTCGCCAAACTCCATTTTTATCTAAAAGGCTTAAAATCAGCCATTTAAAGCTGGCAAAACGAATAATAAAGAACTGCTACAAATCTTAATTATTATCCAAAATGTGGGTTATCTCGCTTTTTTTGCCTACATTTGCATTGTTATACAATACAAACATTTTAAAACAATTATAACTATGAGTACACTGAAAAAGATTTTTGCATCAAAACTTCTTGAAGTAAAGGCTATCAAGCTTCAGCCAAACGACCCTTTCACATGGGCTTCGGGCTGGAAATCGCCTATCTATACCGACAACCGCAAGACTTTGGCCTATCCCGAGCTGCGCTCTTTCGTTAAGCAGGAGCTTGTACACCTCATCCACGAGGAATTCCCCGAGGCAAATGCCGTGGCTGGTGTTGCTACTGGAGCCATCGCACAGGGAGCTCTCGTTGCCGACGAGCTGCTTCTCCCCTACTGCTACGTGCGTCCGAAACCGAAGGATCATGGCATGGGCAACCAGATTGAGGGCACTATTCCCGAGGGAGCAAAGGTGGTGGTTGTAGAGGACCTTATCTCTACCGGCGGCTCTTCGCTCAAGGCTGTCGACGCTCTGCGCAAGGCTGGCTACGAGGTTGTGGGCATGGTGGCAAGCTACACCTATGGATTCCCTGTGGCAGAGGAGGCTTTCAAGGCTGCCAACGTGCGCCTCGTGACCCTCTCCGACTACGAGCACACCACAGCTATTGCCGCCGAGACTGGCTACATAAAGAAGGAAGACCTTGAGGTGCTCGCTGAATGGCGCAAGGACCCGGCTAACTGGAAGAAATAAATCTTTATACAGCGAAGAGAATAAGAAATGAGTACATTCGAAAGTTCAATACGACAGATTCCATATCCTCAGCAGAACGTGTACGACAAACTGAGCGACCTGAGCAACCTTAAGACTCTCAAGGAACGCTACGAGCTGATGAAGGACAACATGCCCGAGGAGGCACGCAAGCAGGCTGAGGCCATCAAGGACTTGCAGTTCGACCAGGACTCGCTCACGGTGAACGTGCCGCCAGTGGGAACTATTCGCCTGAAGGTGGTAGACCGAGAGGAGCCTAAGTGCATCAAGTTTGAAACCGAGCAGAGCCCAGTGCCTTTCAACTTCTGGATTCAGCTGCTGCCCGTGACCACCACTTCGTGCAAGATGAAGCTCACAATCAAGGCCGACCTCAACCCGTTTATCAAGCAGATGGTGAAGAAACCACTCAGCGAGGGCATTGAGAAGATTGCCGACGTATTGCAAATGATTCAGTATAACTAATAATAAGAAGTTAAGGAGTAGGAAGTAAAGAAGTTCTTGCCGCTTGCTTGCAAGAACTTCTTTACTTTTGACTTCTTGGCTCCTTGTCTACAAAATCACTCCGTTTTTAAATTTTAAACTATGGCAAGCAAACTTTGGGAAAAGAATTTCTCCGTAAACGAGGAGATTGAGCGTTTCACAGTGGGACGCGACCGTGAACTCGACATTTATCTCGCCAAGTACGATGTGCTTGGCTCCATGGCACACATCACTATGCTGGAGTCGATAGGGCTCATGCAGAAAGACGAGCTGCGACAGCTCTTGGCTGAACTGAAGAACATCTACGCTGAGTGCGAGCAAGGCACTTTCACCATCGAAGAGGGCGTGGAGGATGTTCACTCACAAGTGGAACTGATGCTCACACGCCGACTGGGCGACATGGGCAAGAAGATTCACTCCGGACGCTCAAGAAACGACCAGGTGCTTGTCGACCTTAAGCTTTTCACACGCCATGAACTGCGCGAGGTGGTTGAGGCTACCGATGCTCTATTCCGCGAGCTACAGAAGAAGAGCGAGCAATATAAGGCTGTGCTCATGCCTGGCTACACACATTTGCAGATAGCCATGCCGAGTTCCTTCGGCCTGTGGTTTGGTGCTCATGCAGAGTCGCTTGCCGACGACATGCTCTTCCTGCTTGCTGCCTATCGCATGACCAACCGCAACCCGCTTGGCTCGGCTGCCGGCTACGGTTCGTCGTTCCCCTTGAACCGCGAGATGACAACCCGACTGCTTGGTTTCGACTCGATGGACTATAATGTGGTTTATGCTCAGATGGGACGCGGCAAGATGGAGCGCAATGTGGCATTTGCACTTGCCTCTGTGGCTGGCACCGTGGCTAAGTTGGCTTTCGACGCCTGCATGTTCAACAGCCAGAACTTTGCCTTTGTGAAACTGCCAAAGGAATGCACCACAGGCTCCTCTATCATGCCACACAAGAAAAACCCCGACGTATTTGAGCTGATACGCGCCAAAGCCAACAAGTTGCAGAGTCTGCCAACACAGATTCAGCTCATCATGAACAATCTGCCTACAGGCTATTTCCGCGACCTTCAGATTATCAAGGAGGTATTCCTGCCTGCCTTTGCCGAACTGAAGGACTGCCTCGCCATGGCTGCCTACATCATCGAGCGCATTGAGGTGAACGAGCATATTCTCGACAACCCGATGTACGACCCGATGTTCTCTGTAGAAGAGGTGAACCGCCTTGCTGCTTCAGGCACTCCATTCCGCGACGCCTACAAGCAGGTGGGCTTGGAGATAGAAAACGGCACTTTCCACGCCGACCATAACATACACCACACTCACGAAGGCTCAATGGGCAATCTGTGCAACGACCGCATTGCGGAACTGATGGACCAGACATTGGCGGAGTTCCACTTTGAGAGAGTGGACGAGGCAGAACGCAAATTGCTGATGGAATAAACAAAAGCGTGTAGTTTTTAAGTCGTGTAATGGACGTATAAATTTATACTTCCATTACACGCTACAATATAATTTTTTGTTTCTTATGAAATACAACTATATAACATTTGCTTTCCTTTCGCTCCTCATCCTATTGGCGTCGTCATGCTCCAAGGACTCCTTCGACTTCTCGTCCATTCACGCCCGTTTCTTCTACGACAACTCCATCCATCAGGACGCCACATTGCAGAGTGCGCTCAACCCGATGTCGCCTGGCGTGTTCTGCCGCATCTATGAGGGCAATGAAGGCAGCAGTCTGTTCTTCTATTTCGAGAGCAACCAAAACATGAAGACCAAGCAGAAAGCAACTGCCGACGACCTGCGCCCCACACGTATTCTCGGCATACTGCCCAAGACGGGCATCATCGTGGGCTATGGCAACCTGAGCTATCCTGCCACACTCTACTGCTACGACTCGCAATGCCCCAACTGCTATGCCGAAACCAATATGGCTAACTATAAACTCGCCATTGCATCCAACGGCATTGCCTCATGCGCCAAATGTAAAAGAGAATACGACCTCAACAACAACGGACTGTGTGCTAATGGCAAGAAACTTATAAAATACAGAGCTACTTGCACAGGACCTTTAGGAGTACTTTCGGTAAATAACTAAAGCTGTAGACTACTTTTGCCAGATTCTTTCCTTTTCAGAAGGAAATACATTAACTTTGCAGCTATAACCAAACAAGGAACAATATGGAACTTCGCACTATTTTTCAATCGGTTATAGCCCTTCATCAGGAAGAGAGTGTGTATCAATATCCAAACAAGGCGGGTATTGATACACACTCAAATATTTATTCCTTTTACTCTATTATTTCACAAGGAACTTCCCTGTCTTCACCTGACCGCCATAATTGGCGTGATAGGTGTAAACGCCAGGGGTAGAGAAACGTATCTGGGCTGTGCCTCTCACGGCCTGCTGAGCCACTCGACGGCCTGAAGCGTCCCATACGGTTAATGTAGTGGGCACGTCGCCTGCCACGAAGCTCACCTGACGATTGCCAAACTGAAGCTTGAGCGACTGTCCATTGCCATAAGAAGGCAGCGGAGTGCTGATGCCCGTGGCAATGTCATCGAGATCCTTGCGGTCGATTTTATATAGTCCGCTGCCCGAAGGAGCGCCAGGATAGTTGTAGACAGCCAAATAAACACAATCGTCGGCAGGAACGATAGTGAGCGGAGAAAGATAAACACGCTCGCTCTCGGCAGAATACTGGTTGTAGGGCAAACCATCGGAGATATTATACCACTCGTCGCCAAAATTCGGAGTGAAATACAATCCGCGTGTCTGCAAGCCAGCATAAATGTTGTTGTCGTCGCTTGCCAATGAACGCACGTTGTTGTCTATCAAACCTACCGGTCGATCAACTTCGCCCCATTCACCGTTCTCGTCGAGCGTCAAGAGGAAAGGAACGCTAAAAGTCTCGTTCATGACCGAACGTCCCAACACCAGCGTGTTCTTGTACTGTGTGGATACAGCCATGAAGTTGCTGTCTGCTCTGACAGGAATCCAAGAGAGCGTCTCGTCGTCGAGCATGAACACGAAATAAATGCCAAAGGCATAGAGATGTCCGTTGTAGTCGACAAGCTGGTAGATGTTCTCCACATAGGTCTCGGACTCTTTGTCCTTGCCCTTGAATGCGCCTGAGCACAACTTAGGAGTCTTGAGCTCGCATCCTCCCATTGCCTTATACTTTCCGCCATAATCCTCGTCTTCATCGTCAAAACTGTAGGTAAGCGAGTTGATGTCGGTCTTCTTCCATGTCTTGCCATAGTCCTCACTATATACTATACCGCCCTGGCAGAAGTCGCCCACAAAGAGCTTGCCGTTGTGCACAGCCATAGCATAGGCAACTGTCTGGTTGGCCTGATCGCCAAGCACATCCTTCACAGCATCCTCATAGAACAACGACTCCCAAGTCTTGCCGTTGTCGGCAGAACGGGCTATGCAAGTGCTGCCACCAGAAGCAAAGATATAGTCGCCGAAGTGGATGAATTTACTGTACATGTAGTCCTCGGCATTGGTCTTCTCCCAATTCTCGCCCTTGTCGGTGGAGAGATAAATGCCTCCATCGTAATCGTAACGATAGTCGGAGAGCAACAGGTTGCCAGACGGAGTGACGTCGGTAGAATAGGTTGCTTCGAGCTCTTTCACAAGTTTCCATTGGGCGGAAACCTGAAGAGAAGACAAGCACAATCCTGCAAAAGCGATGGCACGGAACGAATTGAGTAGGTTAAGTTTCTTCATAAGCCTAAGTTTTAAGAGTACAACAATTATTCAATTTTGGTATATTTCATATCATTTTAGCAACAAAAGCAGCTTAGAATGTGGCAAATGTACAAATAAATATCGGAAAAGCATATATTTTTAACATTAAAAGTGACCCTACATGACAAAATATCCGATATTTAGTAGACTATGGCTTAACACCATAGCCTACTACTACCATATTTCTACTGTTAATTCTCCGATGAATCCGTCATTTTTCGGATAAACTCATACAGTTTGCGGTAGAACGGATGCGAAGTCATCGTTGCCGCATTTCCAAGAATCATGAGTTTCATGCGGGCACGTGTTATTGCCACGTTCATACGTCGCAAATCGCGCAAAAAGCCGATTTCACCGCCGTCGTTCGAGCGAACAAGCGAGATAAGAATAATGTCGCGCTCCTGACCTTGGAACCCGTCTACCGTATTAACGCTTATCAGGCGACGGTAGGGACGGAAGAACTCTTTCTGGCGTATCATCTTGCGCAGAAGCTGCACTTGGGCACGGTAAGGCGAGATGATGCCAACGTCGATTGACTCCTCCAATATGCGATTTTTGCCGATTTTATCGAAGTATTCCTGCAATGTGGAGAGCGTGAGTTCGGCTTCGGCACGGTTGATGCGTCCGCAACTCTCGCCGATGAATTCTTCCTTTCCGTCCACATCCTCGGTGTCTATCCATATCATGGGCAGGTCGTAGTCGAGAATGCTGCGGTGGGTTATCCCGGGAGCCGTCTCCACCTCGCCATTATAGAAGTAGTCGCTCGAGAAACGCATTATCTGCTCGTTCATGCGGTATTGCACCTTAAGCAGAGTCACCACCTCCGGTTTCTGCTCCACTATGCGCTCCATGAGAGTCTTGCCGAGCCCACCCTTCAGAGCAGCAATACTCTTCACAGTAGGCGGAAGCTGACAATGGTCGCCAGCAAATATCACTCGTCCTGCCTTGCGTATGGCTATCCAGCAGGCAGCCTCAAGAGCCTGGGCAGCCTCATCAATAAACAAGGTGGAATATTTCTCGCCCTCAAGCACCCGGTTGGCTGCTCCCGTGAGCGTGCAGGCTATCACGCGAGCCTCGCCAAAGAGCGACTGACGGATGCGAAGCTCAAGCTCTGTGGCGCGGCTCTTCAGGCGGTCCATCTTCTGATGCCATGAGTCGGGACGCTTCTTCTGCGAGCGTAACTCGCGTATTGCCTTGCGTATGCTCCACAGTTGGGGATAGTCGGGATGGGCCTCAAAGCGGCGCTCGTAGGTGAAGGAGAGCATCTTGTCGTTCACTCTCGTAGGGTTGCCTATGCGAAGCACAGCCACTCCCCTATCCACAAGCTTCTCCGAGATCCAGTCGACAGCCATATTGCTCTGGGCGCAGACCATCACCTGACTCTCGCGGCGAAGAGTCTCATAAATAGCCTCAACGAGTGTTGTGGTCTTGCCCGTTCCGGGAGGTCCATGCACCACAGCCACGTCCTTAGCCCATAGCACCTCGTTCACGGCACGCTCCTGCGACTGATTGAGCCACGGAAAGCGCATAGGCTCAAACGAGAATTTGGAGGCAGGAGCCTTGGTGTAGAAGATGTCGCGAAGGGCTGCAAGACGTCCGCTCTTGGCACGCAGCACACGGTCGAGAGCATCGAACATAAGGCGATAGCTCGTCTCGTCGAAGAAGAGCTGGATGCCCATCGCGTCCTCACGCTGAAGGTCTACTATCCTGCCAGAGTCGGGCAGAGCCACCACCATGCGGTCTTGCTCGGCATAACTTACTGTGGCTGTGAACGAGAGGTAGTGTATGGAGTCCTTGCCCGTCTTGGAGTCGCGCTTCATGGTGAAGAAACACACGGGACGACCAGGCTCAAAGTTGTGCTCTATGTCGGAGCCCGGCTTACGCTCTACCTCCACCACCATCTGATTGAGCGAGTTGTAGTAGTTGCGTCCTATCTGTACGGGAAACCATGCGTCGCCTCGTCGCACTTTGCGCTCAACGCCCATAGTCTCGGTCTGGCGGCGAAACTCCTCCTTCTCGTGGTTGTATTCTATCTCCAGCAGCAGCCGTTGCTGCTGGAGTTGAAGTATTGGGTTGTTCATTGTATTTAAAGAATTGTCGTTGAAAACATTTCGTTAATTTTATAAAGACAAAGGTACTACTTTTTACCAAATAATTACTAATTTTGCACACATATGATTATGTCAAACAATTTGTCCCTTCGCAATGTAGCCATAGGCTACCACACACGTCGCCACAGCTCGCGCAAAGTGGCTGAAGGGCTCTGTGCCACGGCTCCCGCCTCTACTCTGACGTGCATCATAGGGCGCAACGGAGCAGGCAAGTCGACTCTCCTTAGAAGCATAGCACAACTGCAGCAATCACTCGAAGGCAAGATGACGCTTGGCGACAAAGACATCAGCGACTTCTCGCGCGAGGAGTTGGCACGAAGGCTAAGCATTGTGCTCACACGCCGACCTGACGCCGAGAGCATGACTGTGGGCGAGCTTGTGCAATTGGGACGCGCACCCTACACGGGATTCTGGGGACAACTGAGCGACAACGACCGCCTGGCTGCCGACAGGGCCTTGCGCATGGTGGGCATAGAACACATGAAACACAGACGACTATGCAGCCTGAGCGACGGAGAATGCCAGAAGGCGATGATTGCAAAGTCGCTCGCACAGGACACGCCCGTGATTCTGCTTGACGAGCCTACGGCTTTTCTCGACTTCCCCGGCAAAGTGGAACTGATGTTGCTGCTCAGCCGACTTGCCCACGAAGAAGGCAAGACTATTCTCCTCTCAACACACGACCTTGAGACTGCCCTGCAGACTGCCGACCGACTTTGGCTTATGCAAGAAGACGGTATCAGAGAGGGTTCACCACGCCAACTTGTTGACAATGGAGCGATAGAAGGCTACATAGGTAGAGAGGATGTGGAAATAGGCGAAGACTTTTGTTTGAGAATAAAAAAGAGTTGAGATACAAGAACAGATAATTATTTCAAAACGTATTAATACATTCAAGAATATGAACAACGCATTATTAGACCTTATCAAGACTCGTCGCTCATGCCGCCACTACAAGGCAGAACAGATTAGCGACGAGGAACTCAACGCTGTGCTCGAGGCTGGCACCTACGCTCCTACCGGACACGGCAAGCAGGACCCAGTAATTGTAGCTGTGCAGAACCCGGAGCTTAAAGCCCGTCTTGCCAAGATGAATGCCGAGGTGATGGGCGTAGACAGCAATCCCTACTACGACGCGCCCACCTATCTCCTTGTGTTCGCCTCTGAGGACAATGCCAACGCTTTCCAGGACGGCTCATGCGTATTGGAGAACATGATGCTTGCCGCCCATGCCTTAGGACTCGCCACATGCTGGATCAATCGCGAATATCAGATGTTCCAGACCGAGGAGGGCAAGAACATCATGAAGGAAATTGGACTTAAGGAGGGACTCATAGGCATTGGCGCACTCTCGCTCGGATACCCTTCGCGTGAGCCCAAACCGGCTGCTGAAAGAAAAGCAGACTGGACTGTTATCGTGAAGTAAACTACTGCTAAGCTAAAGACTTAGCAGCAGCTACTATGGGGTTGAGCGTAATTCACCCAACCCCATAGTAGAAAAACATTATAAAGAAATAAGTCGCCTAATTCCCAATCTTATCATTTATCTCGTTCTGCGACAAATGTCTTGCCGAAATTTTGCCATTCTTTATTACAACATTGTCGGGCAAGTTTGACATTCCAAGCTTGTTGTAGACATCTCCATCAACCATCTTTCCATCGCATATCGTAGTCGCGTCTTCGGCATCATACTGCTTCAAGGTGCGTCGGCACGACTGCTTGCTTGGGTCGAGACAAATGCTCACGACAGCCATTGTACCATTCGAATTCTTTGCCTTCTGGCAGAGTGAGCGAAGCATAGCCGTAGAACTGTAGTTCCATGATGCCCATGCCACAACCACGGTGGTTGGCTTGGCAAGGAGCGAGGCGTTGGACACAGCCTTGCCGTTGATGTCGTAAGCCGAGAAGGAAGGCAACGACGAGCCCACGCTCAGACTTTGCTTGCCATCGCACGAAGCGAGCAGACGCTGGGCATAGACATTCTCTGGCTGCTTAGCCACTATCTGCTTAAGCAGACGCCTGGCGGTGGCATAGTCGGGCTTGTCGGTAGCCACAAGATAGCGGCGCACAAGATAGGGAGCCACATGACTTCCTGGATTGTCCTCGGCCATGCTCACGGCATATTTCCTCATCTCGGCAGGCGAAGCCGAAAGTATCTGCTCGCGGAACGAATTCATGAGGGCATTGTCCTTGGTGCCCTTTACCGTCATCTCCTTCAGATGCGAAGCGTCGCCTTTTATGTCGACACTCTTGCCCGGCTGGGCAAAGACGGGCTGCTCGGTGAAGTTTGGAAACACTATCATCAGGGTCATGGGGCGGTCGCACTCCACGGTATAAGAGAAACGTCCTGCCTGCACCTTTATGGTGTCCATGCCGTGAGGCACAGTACCATCGGGCGAATAGACATAGAACTCGCCCTGGTTGAGGTTGAGCAGACGACCGTCGATACTGAAGTGGCGGCTGTCCGTGCCACACGAGAGAAGAAGGAGGGCTATGGCGAGCAAGGAAAATAATTGTTTCATACGTAATATGGTGTTTAAGAAACAAACGATTCAAAGACCTGACAAATACCGACAGGAATAAAAAAAAGGACAATGAACAATTGTGACTTTGCCATTGCGAATTATTCATTAGCAACGGAGCCAACCACAATTGTCCATTGTCCATTATCTATCTGTCAACTGATATTTTCTTTTTAGATATCAACTATCTGTCAACTGATATTCCAATCAACCTTGAATTTACTTCAGCAAGCTGAGCTCAAGGTCGTTGTCAGCATACTGCTTGAGTGAAGAGTCCTTCTTCAAAGCCTCGTTGAGGTAAGAAGTAGCCTCGAGCTTGTTGCCACGACGAGCTGCAACGATAGCGCGCAGATAGTCGGTCATAGCGTTCTGGTTCTTCACGTTGTTGAGAGTCTTGGCAGCAGCGTCGTAGTTCTTGTTGAGGAGCTGGGCGAGAGCAGCTGTGTTGCTGTTCACATTCTCGAAGTCCTTCTCAGCCTGAGCGTAGTTGCCCTTGGCAATGTTGAGGGCGCCGAGGGCAGCCTTCACGTTCTCAGAGTTAGCCGACTTAGAGATGGCGCGCTCTGCCTCCTGCACGTTGCCGTTGATGAGGGCGATCAAGCCAAGGTTGGCCTGAGCCTCAGGAGTCTCGTTTGAAACAGAAGCTGCCTTCTGAGCGTACTGCTGAGCTGTAGCCTTGTCGCCCTTAGCCAAAGCGAGGGCAGCGAGGTTGTTGTAAGCACGGTAGTCGTTGCTGTTCTGAGCTGCTGCTGTCTTGAAGATAGCCTCCTGCTCAGCAGATGACTTGCTGCCGAGGTTAGAGAGGTAGAGGAGCTCGTCGGTGCTGAGCTTAGAAGGATCCTCCTTGTACTGCTGCTCGATCTGCTCGTCAGAACGTCCGATTGTCTCGTAGTTGATGATGAGGCGTGAGCGGCGGAGCTCAGGAAGGATGCCGTCGGCAAGCTCGCGGAAGCCTGCAGACATGTTGCGAATCTGCTGCTCGCGCTCCTGCGGGTCCTTATACATAGAGAGCACGCGAAGGATAACGTCCTTGTCCTGGATGTTGCTTGCTGAAACGAGCTGCTGGAAGCCGTCCCAGTCCTGTGCTGTGTAGTGAGCGTCGATGTCGGCGTTCATCTTCTGCTTCTTGAGAGTACCCTTAACATACTTCTCCGACACGTTCTGACGGTTGCCTGCGAGCTTGTCGTTGAGCTTAACACCACCATCTGGTGAAGCGTATGCCTGGATTTCCACGTTCTTGAGGTTGAGACCCTCGCGGTCGGCATTGATCTTCTTGAGCATCTTAACAAACTCCTTAACAGAGTTGTTCTTCAGCTCGCTCTTGCGGATGTTAGCCTGGTTGATGAGGAACTTGATAGCAGCTTCCTGCTTCTGCTCGTTGATGCGCTGGTAGCCATCAGGAGCGATTACGCCGTTCTCAGAAACGAGTGTGCGCTTGTAGAGTTCAGAAGTAGCAACTACACCGTTAGCTACCTTAACATCAGGAACATTGTAAGACTTCTTGCCGATGCGTGCGTCGAAGGTGAGGTAGAGCTCGCTCTTCTGCATCTCGGGAACATAAGTGAAAGAAGTCTTCATTGAGTAGCGACCGCCTGCCTTGTAAGCAATTGTCTGGTCGTTGCCCATCACTTTTTCACCCTGGAATGTTGCGCTCTGACCCTTAGCCACCTGGCCGTCAGCATAACGCAACTCAGGAACTACAGTTACAACAGCCTTCTTCTTCATGTACTTCTCAGGGAAAGTGCCGTTGATAGTAGCAGGCACCTGACCAGCCTGTGACTCCAGAGGATCAGGAATTACATTGAAGTTGTCGGCAGACAAAGCACCGAGCTTTGAGCATGATGACATCAGCAGTACCGATGCTGCTGACAAGATAAATAGATTCTTTTTCTGCATTTTGTTGTAAGAATTATTATTGTTATTTTTCTATGCTTTCTATTTTTTACGCACAAAGTTACTTATACTAATTGTAAGGAGTAGCGAAAATACATTAATTTTATGTTTAATTAATGATTTAGAAAGGATAAAAGGCTATAAAACGAATTTTTATAGGGATAATAAACTACAATTTAACAAACAAACTGCAGGCCTTACACTTATGAGGAATTTAAGGAATTTGAAAGAATCAGGAAGAGGATATTTGAATCTTGAATTTCATTCCGCCTTTTGCATAATTACACTAAAAATCAAGAAAGCATAACCCAAATTAAGCCAAAAGCATACACAACGAATCCCGAACGAATCCCGAACAAATCCCGAACGAATCCCGAAGGATTCATTTGTTAAGATTTACGCCGTTTGCCCAGCTGCAATCATCAGAAACAGAAGACGCCCACTCCACGAAAACTATAAAAGAAAATTAAAAGAGCAAGGGTTTCGGATTTTTGCACTACCTTTGCAGCCGATTTAAGCTCTACTAATAATAAAAATCATAGTACTTGTTAAGAATACAGTAAAAAATGGAATGGATTGAAAGTCTTTTCACGATTCACTCGGCAGTACAAACCATCGTTGTGCTGTCGCTCATCGTGTCTATAGGACTCGCCCTCGGCAAGATGCACATCAAGGGAATATCGCTTGGTGTGGCATTCGTGTTTTTCATCGGTATTGTGGCTGGTAGCCTTCACTTCTCTGCCGACCCGCAGATGCTCAATTTCGCCGAGACGCTCGGTTTGTCGCTCTTCGTCTATGCCTTGGGACTGCACGTGGGCCCCAACTTCATCGGCATGATGCGCCAGGAGGGTGTGTCGCTCAATATATGGAGCATGGGAATAATAGTTCTCGGCACGGTGATGGCTCTCTCGCTCTGCCTTGTGCTGCCCATATGCGTGCCCGACATGGTGGGCATCCTCTGCGGAGCCACAACCAACACTCCGGCTCTTGGCGCCGCACAGCAGGCACTTGCCAATGCCCACATGCCAAGCAGCGGTGCCGCTCTTGGATGTGCCGTGACGTATCCGCTGGGCGTTGTGGGAGTGATATTTGCGATGATTCTGCTGCGCAAGTTCCTCGTCACTCCCGACGACTTGCAGCCTCACCACAACGATGATGAGGACCAGACATTCATCGGACAGTTTGTGGTGGTGAACCCTGCCATCTCGTGCAAGACGATTGCCGAGATATCGCAGATGACCCACCGCCACTTCATCATCTCGCGCATCTGGCGTGGCGACCGCGTGATTGTGCCTATCGCCACTACCGAGATGCAAATTGGCGACAACGTGCTCGTGGTGACCAAGCGCGACGAGGTGTCGGCAATGGACATTCTTTTCGGCAAGCGTGTGGAGAAGGACTGGAACCGCGAGCAAATAGACTGGAACTCTATCGACTCGTCGGTGGAGAGCCGCGTGATTGTGATGACGCGCTCCAAACTCAACGGCAAGACTCTCGGTTCGCTGCACATGCGACAGACCTATGGCGTGAACGTGAGCCGCGTGATGAGAGGCGACATCAAGCTTCTCGCCACGGATTCGCTTCACCTGCAGTATGGCGACCGTGTGACCGTGGTTGGCACACACGAGGACGTTGACCATGCGGAGGCTTTCCTTGGAAACGCCGTGCAGGTGCTCAACGAGCCTAACCTTGGCGCAATATTCTTTGGCTTGCTCTTGGGTCTGGCTGTGGGCATGATTCCTATCTCCATACCTGGCATGAGCACTCCGGTGAAACTCGGCATTGCCGGCGGTCCTATCATCATGGGTATCATCATCGGAGCGTTAGGCTCGCGTGTACATTTCATCAGCTACACCACACGCTCGGCTTCGCTGATGCTTCGCAAATTGGGACTGTCGCTCTATCTCGCCTGTCTTGGACTTGCTGCGGGCAAGGACTTCCTCGCCACCATCATTCGTCCCGAAGGACTTGTGTGGGTGGGCATAGGATTGGTGCTCACCATCCTACCCTTGCTCATCATCGGAGCCATAGCCCTCAAGACTAAGACGTTTGACTTCGGCACCATCTGCGGTCTGCTCTGCGGCGCTATGGCCAACCCTATGGCTCTGAGCTACGCCAACGAGACTATCAAGGGCGACCGCGCCGCCGTTGCCTACACCTCGGTGTATCCGCTCGGCATGTTCATACGAGTAATTATAGCACAAGTGATAATAATGTTTATGGTATAAAGAGTTTTGAGTTTTGAATTTTGAGTTTTGAATTGTCGGCGGAGCCGATTTTGAGTTATTAATTTTTGAATTATGA